>TARA_R110002050_G_scaffold193734_1_pt1 | contig 22283 bp, 28 predicted proteins | sample TARA_R110002050 | Tara Oceans TARA_R110002050 (sample SAMEA4396988) | marine metagenome | biome: Polar Biome; feature: [DCM] deep chlorophyll maximum layer (ENVO:01000326); material: water (ENVO:00002006), including particulate matter (ENVO:01000060) such as... | depth 25 m
TGGTCCTCGACAGCGTTTGCAGCCGGGCGGGGCCATCATTGTGGTGATGACTAGGTGGTCTGAGAAGGATTTGACGGGTCAATTGATCCGAGCACAGGGTCGAGATGCTTTAGCGGACAACTGGGAGGTCATTGAGTTCCCGATGGAGATGCCTTCGGGCGGTCCTTTGTGGCCTGAGTTTTGGTCATTTGAGGAGATGCAGGCGGTTAAGGCGTCGATCCCGTTGCCGAAGTGGAATGCGCAGTATCAGCAGAACCCTACGGGTGATGAGAATGCGATTATTAAGCGTGAGTGGTGGAATGTTTGGGATAAGGAGCAGATTCCGCAGCTGCAGTATATTATTCAGAGTTATGACACGGCGTTTTCTAAGAGTACACGTGCGGATTACAGTGCTATTACGACGTGGGGTGTATTTTTTCCGGACGAGGGGTCTGTTTCTGGTTTAATTTTGTTGGATGCTAAGAAGGGCCGGTGGGATTTTCCTGAGTTGAAACAGGTAGCGTTGGAGTCTTACAAATTTTGGGAGCCGGAGACTGTTATTATTGAGGCGAAGGCGAGCGGGGTGCCTTTGACGCATGAGTTGCGAAATATGGGTATTCCTGTGGTAAACTTTACACCTAGCCGGGGAAATGACAAGGTGTCAAGGGTCCATAGTGTATCTCCACTTTTTGAAAGCGGTATGATTTGGGCACCGGATGAGTCTTGGGCGCATGAAGTTATTGAAGAGTGCGCGGCTTTCCCTAACGGGGAGTATGATGATTTGGTAGATAGCACAACACAAGCGTTGATGCGGTACAGACAGGGTAACTTTGTTCAGTTGCCATCAGATTATTGGGAAGATGAAAGTACGAATCTTCGGCCAATGCAATATTACGGATAGATTCTATGATGAATAGGTCAAGTATAAGTTCGGGAATCGGGGGTTTTTCGCCAGTGCCTATGCAGATAGGCGGTAATCCCGCTGATTATGCGGCAGCGGCGGCAGCTTTTTTGGCAAACCAAGCTAACGCCTTACCGAATTACGCCACGTTGGGTGACGATAAGCTGCTTGATATAGCTTCCGGAACGTCAAACGTTAATTTTGTTGAAGTCATGCGGAATGCGGGATTGATAAATGCCGAAGACTACGCGTTTTACAGAGATTATTTTGCAGGTAATACCGAGAGTTGGATATCTACGTTTTATAATAACCCCGAAAAAAATATAGATAGGGACAACTTCCTCGCTCAAAACCAAAATATGGACGATAAAAACCGGCAAAAGTTGATGGATCTTTTTGATTTAATCGACAGAGGTAGTTCTGCGGGGGGCTTTCAAATACAAACCGGTTCTAACTACCTTTCTGGTATGGGTGCGGGGACTGCGGGACCCGGTCTTGGTATTAGTTTTGGCGGGTCTGGACGAGACAGGCCTACGTTTATTGGCCAACAGCCCACGGGTTATATGACAAACCCAACAACGGGGGAGCCCGACCCTTATAGACCGTATTACACGAGCACGGATGTGCTGGTAGATTCTACGGAACAGCCTTATTTGTACAATTACAATGTAGACTCTTCGACGGGAATGGGTCAGTTTGACCCGTATGCTGTTGTTACGCCAACCGATCCGTATACCGAGGATGTAACGCCTTTAAGCACTCCCTATACTCCACCTGTAACTACTCAAGTTGATTTAACCGGAGCTGATCCTGTTATTGTTACCCCCGAGGTGGAGGTGGAGTCGGAGGAAGAAGATACAACTACGACTACGACTACGACTACACCGACTACAACTACGACTACACCGACTACAACTACACCGACTACAACTACGACTACACCGGAAACTCCAGATGATGTGTATACCCCACCCACTTACTCCGACGAAGAGATAGCTCTCTATAAATATCGGACTATGACACCGCAGGCTTTTGCCGCGTCTGGGTATAGCATACCCACCGTGGGTGGGGTAAGTGCCGCAGACATTGGCAACCCCAGCTATCCAGAGGGGCAGGGGTATCAAGGTCCGACGACCGTTCCGAGTGCTGCCGTGTTGGATGGCGCAATCACTCCGGACTACGCGGAGGGCCAGCAAGGTGACACTGTGGGAGGGATTGGTAATACCACCGCTTTTGGGAACGACATCAATTGGAGCGCCCCCACAACGCAAGCCTTGTCGGTTGGGGATGTGTTTTCTACCCCCGCAGGTGATTATGAGGCGGTAAATAATGGCTACGGTCAAATTGGATTGGTAGCGACGGGCGATGCAATTCGTACCGGCGGAGATATCATTTACAACACTGCCGCTGGCGGGCATCATTTTGGCGTTAATCCCAATACGGGTGAGGCTTGGTATCAAGGAGCGCAAGGCACCACTGCCGCCAAGGCTGCGACCGGCTTTGCCGAGGGTGGTATCATTGATTTAAGCGATGACATGGGTCTGGAGTCTCGTACGGGTCAGGGTCTAGAATCGTTTTTACGAGATCGTTCTAGAGCGACACTTCGTCGTAACCTTGCGAAACTTGCACCACGGCCCACGGACCCCGCGTCAACCATGCAACAGGGCATCATGCCCATGGCCCGATAATGGCTGAAAAAGAATATGTTTACGGCGTAGGTCCGGAAGGTTCTGGCATTGGTCAGCTTCTAAGTTCTTTGCTGCCTGTTCGTAGAGAGGTTATTGAGCCTTACGAAGAAACGTTTATAGAGTCTCCAAATCCAAATCAAATGGAAAGGGTGGTAACGCCCGGTCAGTATGGCGAACCAGAGTTAGCGGTGCCGCAAGCGGTACAAGCTTTTATGAACTTCAAAGGTCTTGCCCGTGACCCCGAAGCCCGCGAGGCGGTCTTACGAGGCATAGGCGCACTTCCTGAACTTCCCGCAGCGTTGTCTCGCCGGGCTCAAATATCGGCTCAAGCCGCGTTGCAGGGTAATGATCAGTTATACGATACCCAAACAGGAACTCTTGTAGATTCCTCAGAGCTTTTGTTAGCTGCACCACTGCTCACGTTCCCCGGAACAGCCTTGAGTATTGCCCGAGCAGGGGACCAAGGCGGCACTGTACTGGGCATGATGGGCGGTAAAAAAGCGGTGGGACCGGTCGGGGAGGCCGCAACACAAGCCGAAAAAATGTTTGATGAGGGTCGTAGAGAAACGGCGGTTTATCGCAAGACGGGCGCAATTCGTGCTACGGAAAATAAACCGGCTGTTTTTATTGATGCCGCTGGAGAAGGAGGTTTAGACACTTCTAAATTTGAAAGCCTTATAGAGACCCCCTCTATACATGGAAGTTTACAAACTCTTAATTTTATTGATTACGTGGACTTTCCAAATGGTGTAGAGGCGTACCCAGAGCTTAAAGATTTTAAAATTCAGCTTTTAGACAACCAAGACCCATTTTGGGAAAAAAATAAAGCGGACGTTGCATTCGAGTATGCACCAACTTCTGAGATGATGGAGGGACTGACCACCTACTTGCCCCTTCCTACTTTTTATGTAAAAAGCACATTTAACGTAAGAGATAACAGCTTTAAATTTTATTCAAAAAGAGACATCAAGTCAAAGTTTGCGTTAGCCATACAAGATTACATTTCTCAAAAAGAAGGGTTTGTTAGGCCCGAACTTCTTAACCCCAAAGAGCAACGAAGTGAGACGGCAGCGCAAGCCCGAACGGCTGAAACCGATTTTCGATACAACATTGAACGTTCACAAGGCTACGATGGTCCCAGACAAACTCTTTCTCCAATGGATGAGTATCGCGCATCCCTGTTGGGGTATCCGGCTAAAATAGAGGAAACGACAACTTCTCCGTTAGCTCAACGTCGGGAAACCGCCATGCGTTATGACACTAGTTTCACGTCACCCGAGCGATACAAACAAGATGTAATAAGAGCTTATGGCGATCGAAAGCTAGACGTGTATCCAACTTACTTTGGCGATTTAATGGGGGATATGAATAATCCCGCAAAGTTTACAATAGATTACCAAAGTCCTTTATTTGACATAATTGAAAACCTTCCGCAAGAAAAAGGTACGGGCAATCAATTTTTAGCAGGGATTAAAAAAGCGGGCGTTAAACAAGAAGATCTTTTGTATTCGGGCCTAGAAAGTTTTTTGACTAACAGGAACTCGGTCACTAAAAGTGAAATAAGAGACCGGTTGTATGAGCGAGAAGTGCCCGTATATGAGAAGTTTTTGGAAAACGATAAAGGTGAAACTACTTTTTATCCTCTCTCATACACTACGGGTAGAAGCGACGGCTTTGAATTAGCAAAGGAAGCTCAACTTCGTGACCCACGGTCCTTGGCGCTTATAACTCAAAGAGACCCTTTGACAGAAGTTGATTTTGTTCCTAAGCACGAATTGCCCGAAAACACTTTTGCTCATATGCGTTTTAACACACGCACTATCCGTGTAAATGGAAAACCTATTGAAGTTTTGTTTATTGATGAGATTCAATCGGATTGGCATCAAGAAGCTAGCCGGTTAATAAATAAATTGATTAAAACAGAGGCCCCCAACCCTGAAACAGGCAAAAGATCCGGAAAGATAGTTGGTGGTCAGGCCTTAGACGAGTTGGTAGATCAAAAATTAGAACAAGTTCCGGACATTCAATACGATAGTACGATTCCTAATAAAATTGTTGAAGAGGCAATGAAAAAAACACAAGAAATAACCGGTTTTAAATTGGCAGCTACCCCTGCGGTAAGAAAAATTTACAAGCAAGAATATGCAAAGGCGGCCAAAAAAATATTAGATATTTCTGACGCAGAAATAAAAGCCTACGCCAAGAAAAAAGTTTATGGGGCTGAAGATAGTCAGCGGGCCTTAATATTGCCGGACGGGGCCTTTAAAGATAATTGGTACGAATTGTCTTTTAGAAGGTTGGTCAGAGAAGCGGTTGAAGAAGGTTTGGACGGGGTAGCTTTTACTCCAGATTACTTGCAAAACGCTCGGTACGGCAAACAAGACGCGGATCCAAAAGATCAATTTGCTTTTTACGACAAAGTTTTAGCGCCGTATGTCCAAAAGTATGCCAAGCAAAACGGCACAAAGCTTGAGACGGCGAAACAAGGCTCCTCAACTCTCCGTTTTGCGAGTAATGAAGCAATGGAGAAAGCGGGTTATTCCTCCGACCTTCCCGTCTACTATATGCCGCTAAGTGACGAAATTAAAAAAATGTATCGTAAACCAATACCTACCTATGCCATGGGCGGTGGTGTAGGTTCCATGGCCCCTGTAGCGACAAACATGTTCCGAGGGTATGATGATGTGCGACGTGGCGTAGGTGCTTATGCCCCGCTCATTAGGAGAGCTTAATGGCTAATGGTGATGACATGGCTCAATTAACTTCTTTGATGGACAGTACGGCCATGGGGCCGGACAGTTTTGAAGAGGAGATGGAAATAGACATAGAGATCGCGGCCCCCGGCACTTTTGTTGGAAAAGTTAACGAAGTGCTGCCGGAGGGTATAGAGATTGAGCCGCAGGAAGATGGCGGCGTAGTAATTGATCTGGACCCACAGAAGATGATGGGTATAGATGAAGGTGACTTTTACCGTAATCTTGCGGAAGAGTTGGATGACCGTGAACTATCTTCTTTATCTTCTCAGCTTTTAGCTGATTTTGAGTCAAACAAAGCTTCGCGTTCTGAGTGGGAAGATGCGTATTCAAAGGGCCTTGGTCTTTTGGGTTACACGTATGAAGAGCGCACGATGCCTTTTCGGGGGGCTACTGGCGTAACGCACCCGCTTTTGGCGGAGGCTGCCACGCAATTTCAAGCACAAGCGTTTAATGAGCTTTTACCGCCTTCAGGTCCGGTTAGGACACAAATTGTGGGTGAGAAGACCAGCGACAGTGAAGCGCAGGCATTTCGTGTTAAGGAATTTATGAACTACTACATCACTAATGTGATGGAGGAGTACACGCCTGAGTTTGATCAGATGTTGTTTTATTTGCCTTTGGCGGGGTCTACGTTTAAGAAGGTTTATTACGACGAAGCGATGGATCGTGCGGTCAGTAGGTTTGTACCGGCAGAAGATATTGTGGTGCCTTATGGTGCCAGCGATTTAGATTCGTGTGAGAACATTACCCAGGTTGTAAAGATGACGCTTAATGATCTGCGTATTCGTCAGGTCATGGGGTTCTATAGAGACATACCTGTTATTCCATCTCAGTCTAACGACGGTGAAGTTATTGATGAGATGAGTAAATTAGAGGGCATGGAGCCGGGAAATTTGGATTATGACTGCACTTTGCTTGAGTGCCATGTCAATTTGGATTTAGAAGGCTTTGAAGATATGGGGGAGGATGGCGAGCCCACCGGTATAAAAATACCGTATATCGTCACAATAAGCGAAGATAATGGTCAAGTTCTGGCTGTTCGCCGCAACTTTAGAGAAGAAGACGATCGAAGAAAAAAGATACCGTACTTTGTTCATTACAAGTTTTTGCCCGGCTTTGGGTTTTATGGTCTAGGTTTGATTCATACCATTGGCGGCTTGTCTCGTACAGCCACGGCAGCACTGCGTCAGTTGATTGATGCGGGTACGTTGTCGAACCTACCGGCAGGCTTTAAGGCCCGTGGCCTACGGGTCCGGGATGATGATGAGCCATTACAGCCGGGAGAGTTCCGTGATGTAGATGCCCCCGGGGGCGCTATCCGTGATTCTTTGATGCCGTTGCCGTTTAAAGGGCCGGATACAGTTTTGTTTCAGCTGCTAGGCTTCGTGGTAGATGCTGGTAGGCGTTTTGCGACCATAACCGACATGAAGGTAGGGGATGGCAATCAGCAGGCCGCTGTGGGCACTACAGTAGCCCTTTTGGAGCAAGGCTCTCGGGTTATGAGTGCCGTTCACAAACGCTTGCACTACGGCATGCGGCAGGAATTTAAAGCTCTTGCTAGGGTTATGTCTGAATATCTACCGCAGGAATATCCGTATGCGGTAGCGGGCGGCAATCGTAATGTCATGCAAGAGGACTTTGATGACCGGGTAGACGTAGTTCCGGTATCAAACCCCAACTCGTTTTCACAAGCGCAGCGTATTTCTTTGGCGCAGTCTCAGTTGCAGATGGCCATGCAGGCCCCACAAATGCACGATATGCACGAAGCGTATCGACGTATGTACGAAGCTTTGGGTGTTAATGATGTTGATAAGATACTAATAGCACCGTCTTCAGAAGATCCGATACCAAAAGATCCCGCGCAGGAGAATATGGACGCTTTGGATGGGGTTCAGTTAAAAGCGTTTGAGGGTCAAGACCATGATGCGCACATACAGACGCACCTAATATTTATGACATCTCCGACTTTGCAAGCGTTGCCTCAAGCGGCAATAGCTTTACAGAAGCATATTATTGAGCATGTGAAGTTGAAATGTCAGGAAATGGCTACGGCACAGATGTTGCAACAGACCGGCGGTCAGCCTTTGACTTCGGATATGGAACTACAGTTAGAAGCCATGATTGCTCAGTTAAATGCACAAGAATTTGCTAAGCTCAAACAGCTTACGGCGCAGATTTCGGGTCAAAATCAAGGTGATCCTTTGATTCAATTGAAGCAACAAGAGTTGCAGCTGGATGCTCAAAAAGACCAGCGAGATGCACAGATGGATCAAGCTGAATTACAAATGGATCAACAAAGAATGACTAACAAGCAGACAGAGTTCCAGCAGCGTCTTGCTAGTCAAGAAAGACAAACGCAGGCTAGGATTGATGCGGCCTTACAACGTGAATTGTTAAAAAGAGGTGATTGATGTGAAAGTTAAAGTGAACGGTGCGCCCCCTAAAGATCCACCCAAGCCTGTAAATAAAGCGGTAATTAAGGGCCAAGGGTCTATTCCTTACGCTAAAGCAGTGGAAGAAAAAACTCCAGATACTATGTTTGCCAAGGTAACTACCGGTAAAAAACGAGGTATGGGAGCGGCTTTACGTGGCTCACGCTTTACCAACGCGTAAATTAGGGGATTCTGATGTTAGAAGCTTTAATAGGCCCGGTAACGGGTCTTCTCGACAAATTTATACCGGATGCCGGAGAAAAACAGAGGCTTGCCCATGAAATTGCAACCATGTCAGAGCGGCATGCTCAAGAGCTTGCTAAAGGTCAGATTGAAATTAATAAGGCTGAAGCGGCACACAAAAGCATGTTTGTTGCGGGCTGGAGGCCTTTTGTTGGGTGGACTTGCGGGGTGGCTTTGGCTTGGCACTTTATTGGCCAGCCTATTGCTGTGTTTGTCATCACATTTGCTGGTATTGATGCCCCTCCGTTACCTGTTTTTGAAATGGAAAGCCTGCTTACAGTTTTGCTCGGAATGCTTGGACTTGGTGGTTTACGAACCTTTGAGAAGACCAAGCAAGTAGCTCGCGAAAAATGACACCAGAGCAGCTTAACGCATGGCGCATCATTCCACGAATTCTGATGTTCGCAATGATCGCCATGACGTATAGAGCCGTCGAGTGGTTTATGTCTTTGCCAGATCCGAATCCAGAGCAAGCGGCACTTGTTTCTGTGATGACAGGAGCCCTTACAGGCGCGTTTGGTTTGTTTTTAGGCAAGAAAGAGTGACCTACAAATATTTCAAAGAAGAAGAATTTGTCTGTCAAGAAACAGGTGAAAACGAAATAGTTCCGGAGTTTATTCATCGTTTAGATGAATTAAGAAAGGTGTGTTCTTTTCCTTTTACGATTACATCTGGATACCGCTCGCCCAAACACAGTTTGGAAGCGGTAAAAGCCGCCCCGGGAAAACACGCAGAAGGGATCGCGGCAGATATAAGAGTTGTAAACGGGATTCAACGCCGGACACTTGTAGAAAAAGCATTAACTTTGGGTTTTGGCGGGATTGGTGTGGCTAAAACGTTTGTTCATGTAGATATTCGTGAATCTACTCCGGTTATTTGGACATATTGACTTGTTGTTTTTATACCCACATGGTATATAGATACGATTGTATAAGACGGAGCGCATGTGGATTCTTTACAGCTAGCTCAATTTATTCAAAAAACGATTAAAGAACGCCGAGTTCAAGTTTTAGAAATGTTGGAAAACAACGGCATAAAATCAATGGAGCAATATCAAAATTTAATGGGCGAAATATCGGCTTTAAATTTTGTCTTACAGGAACTCACAGGCCTGCTAGAAAAACAGGAAAAATTAAATGACTGATGCAGCAGAAAAATTGGATTTGGAAACTGCCGTGGAAGGCGTTAAATCGCTTTACAAGGCTCCTCAACAAAAAGTCCTTGATCCAGAGGCCGTTGATAAAAATCTTTTAGAGCGTATGCCACAGCCCACAGGTTGGCGTATGTTGATTCTCCCGTATCGTGGTAAAGAAACCACAGAAGGGGGCATTTTTATTCCCAATAAAGTTTTAAATGACTCTCAAATTCAGACGGTTGTAGGTTATGTCGTAAAACAAGGGCCTTTGTGTTACAAAGATTCGGAAAAGTTTCCGGATGGCCCGTGGTGTGAAGAAAAGCAATGGGTTGTTTTTGCTAGATATGCGGGGTCTAGATTTCGTATTGAGGGGGGAGAGTGTCGCATTTTGAACGATGATGAAGTATTGGCGACCATTGACGATCCAGAAGATATTCTTAGTCTGTAAGGGAGGAATACAGCATGGCTAGTGCTGCGGAAGATACTCAATTTGAATTAGATGTAGGAGATGCCGAAGAAACGGAAGTGGAAGTAGAGCTTTCTTCGGAAAAAGAAACGTCAGAACAAACTTCGGTAGAGCTAGAAACAAGCTCTGAATCAACCGCCGAGTCTTTTTCTGACGATTCGGAAATAGAACAATACAGTGATTCTGTAAAAAAACGCATAAATCGATTAACTAAAAAAATGCGAGACGCGGAGCGAGAACGCGAAGAAGCTTTAAGCTACGCCCAAAAAATACAGTCGGAATCGCAACAAATTCGGCAAAGAATGCAAAATTTAGATCAAGGTTTTATGGCAGAACATGGCCAGCGCATTGATCTTCAAAGAGAACAAGCCGAAGCTGCTTTAAAGAGAGCGGTAGAGTTAGGAGATGCAGAAGGTACGGTTGTTGCTCAAAAAGCCTTAACGGATGTAACAATTGCAGCTAACAACTACCAACAAGCTCAAAGACGCACTCAAGCACAAGCGCAAGCACAAGCGCAAGCTCAGCCGCAGCCTCAACCGGCTCCGCAAGCTCAACCGGCTCCGCAACGTCCGGACCCTAAAGCTGAAAAATGGGCAGAAAAAAATTCTTGGTTTGGTCACGATGAAGCAATGACTTTTGCGGCTTTTGGAATTCACAAAAGATTAGTAGAGGAAGAAGGGTTTGACCCTCAAGGAAATGACTATTACAATGAATTGGATTCTAGAATTAAGCGGGAGTTTCCGCATAAATTTGGAGAAGAGCGATCTACTGGCCGCAAACCCGCTCAGAATGTTGCCGGTGTCTCACGCTCCACAAAAACTGGGCGCAATGGTAAAAGGGTCAAACTCTCTCAGACCCAAGTAGCAATAGCTAAAAAATTGGGAGTGCCGCTTGAAGAATACGCGAAATACGTGAAGGAGTGATTGGAATGTCTGAAGAGAAAGTAAATTTTGAGGGCACCAAACGTTCTTCTCGTGAAGCAGCGACTAGGGAAAAACAGGGACGGCGTAAACCTTGGGCTCCCCCATCTATGTTAGAAGCACCACCTGCGCCGGAAGGATACAAACATCGTTGGATACGCGCCGAAGTAAGGGGTTTTGATGACTCTAAGAATATTTCGGCAAGAATGCGAGAAGGCTACGAGCTTGTTCGCCAAGACGAATATCCCGATTTTGAGTCTCCGGTAATTGATACAGGAAAATATGAAGGTGTTTTTGGCATTGGTGGATTAATGCTTGCACGTATACCGCTTGAGACTGTGGAGGAACGCGCTGAGTACTTTGCTCAACGAAACGCGGATCAAATAGAAGCTGTCGAAAGTGATATGTTGCGAGAAAACGCTCACCCAACAATGGCGATCAGCAAACCTGAACGTCAAACTCGTGTAACTTTTGGCGGCCCAAAGAAGTAGGGCCGCACAGAATGGAGAACTAAACTATGGCAAACTCAGAAACTGCCTTTGGTCTTCGTCCTGTAGGTCTTGTAGGAAGCGGTGTTAACAGCACCGGTGTTACTCAGTATGAAATTGCTAGTAACAACACTAATGCTATCTTTAACGGAAGCATTTGTGTTCCAACTGCTGCAGGCGTTATAGACCAAGCTGGAGCTACCAATGGCGGCACTACGCAAGCCCTTGGTGTTCTAGTAGGGGTTGAATATCAAGATGCCACACAAAAGAAACCTGTGTTTCTTAACTATTGGCCTGGATCTGGAAGCGTATCTGTCGATACTAACTTTCCGGTAAAGGCCCTTGTGGCTGATAACCCTGATCAACTGTTCGTCGTTGCGGCGGATGCTACCCTCACTGACCGAGCTACTGCACTAGCCGCTGTTTTTGCTAATGCCAGCTTGGGAACTTCTGCTCGTACAGGTTCTACCTCTACGGGTAAGTCAAATTCCCAACTTGGTGTAAGCACAATTGCGGGCACTGCAACGTTACCGTTGCGTATCGTAGGTTTGGTTGATGATGACGCTAATAATGATTATGCGTCAGCGGGTGCTCATCTGCTTGTTCGACTGAACGCTCATTTTAACGCTGGCACACGTGGTTTTGCTTCACAAACCACCGCCGACTCAACCGGCATTTAAGGGGGATTAAGTAATGGCTATTTCTCGCGCACAGTTGGCGAAGGAACTTGAGCCGGGGCTTAACGCTCTTTTCGGACTTGAGTACGATCGCTATGAGCAGGAACACGCGGAAGTTTTTGAAGAAGAAACTTCTGACCGTGCTTTTGAAGAAGAAGTAATGTTGTCTGGCTTCGGTACTGCACCGGTTAAGTCAGAAGGTGGTGCTATCTCGTTTGATGACGCGCAGGAAACATTTACTGCACGTTATACTCACGAGACAATTGCACTGGCGTTTTCAATTACCGAAGAGGCAATTGAAGACAACCTGTATGACCGCCTTGCTTCTCGTTACACTCGTGCTTTGGCACGATCCATGTCAACCACTAAGCAAATTAAGGCTGCGTCTATTTTAAACAATGCCTTTAGCGCCGGTGCTCCTGTTGGAGATGGTGCGGCTCTTTGCTCTGCGGCTCACCCATCCCTTTCAGGGAACCAACGAAACCTGCTTTCGACAGCAGCAGATCTCAACGAAACTTCGCTTGAGCAGATGCTGATTGACATTGCAGGCTTTACGGATGAGCGTGGACTGAAGATTGCAGTACGTGGTATGAAGCTGATTATCCCGAAGGAACTGCAATTTATTGCAGAGCGAGTTTTAAACTCTAACCTTCGTCCGGGTACGGCGGACAATGACAATAACGCCATGAAGTCTATGGGTATGATCCCAGATGGTGCCGCAGTTAATCATTTCTTGACGGATACGGATGCGTTCTTTATTAAGACTGACGCACCTAACGGTTTCAAGATGTTTAACAGAAGCCCCATTAAGACTGCTATGGAAGGCGACTTTGACACTGGCAACATGCGCTTTAAAGCACGTGAGCGTTACAGTTTCGGAGTTTCTGATTGGCGTTGTGTGTTTGGCACACCGGGTGCCTAAAACAAAAAGCCGCCTTCGGGCGGCTTTTTTTTGTTCCACGTGGAACATCTATGTTAGTATAAACTTTTCCTGACAGCCCCATCCCGGGGCTGACACTGGCCAAGACAGGAGAGCCTCATGGCTAATACTACGTTTAACGGTCCCGTCCGTTCTGAAAACGGTTTTCAAGATATTACAAAAAACTCCACCACCGGTGCTGTTACCAGTACCATGACGTTGCAGACTTACGAGGCCACGATTACCGTAGCCAACGGCGCAACGACAGGTAAAGAGACTGCGGTTGGAATTCCCGTCAACTTTATCCCTATGGGCGTTACCGTAGCGGTCACCACAGCTTCCACAAACGCTGTAAACCTCAACGACATAGGCACCGACGCAGATACAGATGGTTATGTCGATGGCATTTCTGCCGCGCTAAACACAACCGGATTCAAAGGATTCTTTGGTTGTAACGGCGCTTTAGGTATGTCTGGCTTTACCACTGGCGCAAGCGGTCTGGTTGGCGATGAAGTTGAGCTTGTAGTTTCTGGCGATCCCGGAAGCGATACAGTGATTGTGCTCAAGTTTTTCGGCATCTCTAGTTCTTCAGACGCATCCTAACAGGAGGTCTTTATGGCCAACTCAGACGTAAGATCAAAACGTCTGACCGGGACAGGCTCTGCTGCGGTAGGGCCTGCTCGTATCCGTCAGATTCAAGTTTTTTCAGCTTCGGGCACCCCAAGGCTTACTATTACAAACGGCAATGGTGGCAGCACGGTATTGGATTTAGATTTTTCTGCGAGTGCAACACATTCAGTTAACATTCCTGATGAAGGCATAAGAGTGTCTGATATTTATGTCAGTGTCTTAACCAATATTACGGCAGTTACGGTGTTTTTTAGCTAATGGCTACCACCAAAAACGTAAAAAGGCTTCCTTCGGGCCGTTTGAGTTACCGAGGAGAAACGTTTTCAGGGTATAACAAACCCAAGAAAACGCCGGGAAAACCCAAGAAAAGTGCGGTTTTAGCCAAGAAAGGCGCAGAAGTAAAGCTTGTTCGTTTTGGCGATCCGAATATGTCTATCAAGAAAGCTCAACCGGCCCGTAGAAGTAATTTTAGGGCGCGTCACAATTGTGATACGGCAAAAGATAAATTTACCCCTCGGTATTGGTCTTGTAAGGCTTGGTAGGATAATTATGATGTCTAAAGATGAAATGAGAGGTCTAACTTACTTACGAAGTGGCGGCTCTGCGTCTAAAAAAAGTAAAGGAAGTAAGATTTGTCCTGCAGGTAAAGCTTGGGCAAAACGAACTTTTGATACCTACCCTTCTGCGTATGCCAATATGGCTGCTAGCAAATATTGCAAAGACCCTAACTATGCCAAAAAAGCAAAGGGTAAAGCTTGATGGGTGAGTTAGCTGAATGGAGAAAACAAGATTGGGTTCGCATCGACAGCAGTGGCAACATTGTTGGCGAATGTGGTACGTCGAAAGATAAAAAGAACCCAGATCGTTGTTTACCGCGTTCTAAAGCAAACAGTTTAAGTAAAGCTGAACGGGCCGCTACAGCTAAAAAAAAGAAGCGTGAAGGGGCTCAAGGTAAACAAGTTGTGTCGAACACTAAAGCAGCCAAAGTTAAAATGGCTGCTAATGGTGGTGCAATGCTTAAAAATCACCGAGGCTGCGGTGCAGTCATGTCTGAACGTCGTAAAAGAACTCGTTACACATAGGAGAAATAAAATGCCAGGAAGTAGAGTTAATTTAGGAAATGCAGGGCACAAGTCCTCTAAAGGCGGCGCAATGAAGAAGTCTAAAGGCGGCGCAATGATGAAGCCTCCGGGGATGAAAGATGGCGGCGCTCTTGAAATGACCAAGGTTGGTGGTAAAAAAGTTCCAAAATTTGCTGCAGACGGCAAAGGCGCTAAGGATCTAATGAAAAAAGCCAAGGGCGGTGCTGTTAAAAAAGCCAAAGGTGGTGCATTAATGAAGAAAAAGAAGCCTACGGGCGAATGATTAATGTCTCATCTAATCAGCAACATCCCGTATTTTAAATGCTGGGTGCGAAAAGAATTTACATGTGACCACCAGCGATATCACGGTGAGTTTTTACATGCGCTTGCTATAGCGGTAAATACAATTCCAGATAGATCTTTGAGTTTTCAAGTGGTTTTTACTGGAATTACAGACACTTCCGATGACGTTGAGTCAAACGTCCACGGAGGAGCAATGTGGGCACGTATGCCAATACAAGCTTTGGTAGCTGATGTGCCTTTAGATGATTGGCCCGATAGGATGGAGGACCATATTTGCCAGCCGTGGGACTGCGAGTCTATTGATCACAGTGTTATTGTCATAGATCGCGTCAGTTCAAGTCCGTGGATGGCCAAAGTCAACCATGAGTTTTATGAGGCGCGGTATGTTATGACAATTGATTATACCGGAAACACTATTGCGGATTCTCCAGATCAGCATAAACAAAGTCATTTGTTATATCTGACAGAAGGCCCGTGGGCAGGTAATATGGTGGCATTACCAAATAACCGGGTAAGAGCTACGTCGCCCGCATTGTGGAACACCGGAGAGGGTGCGCCTGATTTTACGCCTAGCCAGTACACGCATACGGCGGAGGGGCACAGTAGCTATACGAATTCAAACATAACGTTTGATAATCTGTATTCGGAAGGGGTGGAATAACATGACTACTTCTAGTTCAACGGACTTTGAGTTAGATGTAAGTGACTACATCGAAGAGGCCTATGAACGCTGCGGACTAGAGGTGCGCACAGGTTATGACCTAAAAACAGCAAAAAGATCGCTTAACTTGATGTTAGCGGATTGGGCAAACCGAGGTTTGAATCAATGGACTATTGAGCAGACTACCGTTTCTCTTACGGAAGGCACGGCAGAATATGCCCTTGGGTCATCCGCCATTGATGTGCTGGACGCTGTTATACGACGAAGTGGCACCGATTTTGCGCTAGAAAGGATTAGTAGAGGTGATTACATCAACATACCTACTAAAACCACTAAAGCGCGACCTTCTCAGTTTTTTGTAGACCGCCAAATCAACCCTGTTTTGAAGCTTTGGCCTGTGCCTGACAACAGTGTAGATACGGTTCTTATTGACAAGCTTGTTCGCATGGACGATGCAGACACGTTCACAAATACCATGGATTTACCATTTAGATTTTACCCTTGTTTAGCCGCAGGATTGGCTTATTACTTAGCTATGAAGCGCGCTCCAGAAAGAGTTCAGCTGTTAAAAGCGGTGTATGAAGAAGAGTTTGATCGGGCGGCGTCTGAGGATAGAGACAGGTCTTCTTTTAATATACAGCCCTCAATGGCCTATTCAAGGATATTGTGATGGCTCGATTTGCTAATGGAAAGTTTGCCTACGGGATATCAGATCGTTCCGGATTTCGTTACAAGCTTAACAATATGAAGCGTGAGTGGACGGGCATGTTGGTTGGTCCGGATGAATATGATCCAAAGCAACCGCAGCTGGAACCTCGTAGGAAAGCCGTTGATCCACAAGCTATTTTAAACCCAAGGCCACAGACAGAAAATCCAACAAGTGCATTTTTGGTCAAAACAACGAACAGTATTCGCTATTTGGGAGAAGGTAATTGGGCCACGGCGGGCGTAGCGCAACTCCCTTCTGAAATAACCAATACGGAGGCCCTAGCGGGTTCTGTAGGATCAGTTACGGTGACAACAACATGAGCTTTACTTATGCCGAGTTAAAGCAGGCAATAAAAGACTATACGGAAAACGACGAAACGACGTTTACTAACAATTTGCCTGTTTTTATTCGTAATGCGGAAGAGCGTATTTTAAAGAATGTGCAGCTTTCTGAGTTCCGTAAAAACGTTACAGGCAGCTCTACCACAACAAATCAATATTTAGATTGCCCATCAGACTTTTTGGCACCTTTTTCGCTGTCTTTTGAGGTTTCTTCGTCAAAAGTGTTTGTGGAATATAAAGATGTGAATTTTATTCAAACGTTTCATCCCGATGTAAGTTCTACCGGAACCCCTAGATACTATGCTTTGTTTGACAGCAGCAATTTTATTCTTGCGCCTACACCCGATGCTGGATTAGTTGCAGAATTACATTATTTTTATCGCCCGGCTAGCTTGACAAGTCTCAGTGAATCTAGCCAATCGTGGCTTAGTGAAAATGCGCCTTTGGCTCTTTTGTATGGAAGTCTTTTAGAAGCTTATACTTTTATGAAAGGCGAGCAAGATGTCTTGGGTTTGTATGCTTCTCAGCTGCAAAATGCATTGGTTGCTCTAAAACAATTTGGAGAGGCCAAAGAGGTTACAGATCAATATATGACCGGTATGATTATAAGGCCTAAACAATGAACTTTGAAGGAGTTACAATATCACCGGGTATTGTTGAAGTTCAAACTACTCAACATCGTGGTTTCACCCCGGAAGAGGTGGCAGATCGATGCTTAACTAAACTTCTTAATGTTTCTGATACGGCTCCGTCTGTAATCAGGGACCAAGCGATAGCTTATAAGGAGAATATGAGAGCGGTTATTGTGTTTTATATGAAAGAAGCCGTTCAAAGTGACAGAACCACGGTTGGAAACGCTTTGCTTGATGCGGGGCATAAAGATTTGGCCGAAATGATTAGGAGACTATGACATGGCTTTCAGCGGAAACTTCATGTGTTCGTCCTTTAAGCAAGAATTGCTTACTGGCGCTCACAATTTTACAAACGGTGCTCACACCTTCAAATTGGCAATGTACACTAACAGCGCCTCATTTAATGCGGCAACTACTGCATATACGACGGGCAATGAAATTAGTGGAACAGGCTACTCAGCGGGCGGTGGGACATTAACCAATGTGACGCCAACTTTGTCTGGTACTACAGCCCTTACGGACTTTGCAGACCTCACCTTTGGGTCGTCAACACTGACGGCGCGTGGAGCACTTATATACAACACAACAACTAGCGGTGGATCGAATACGACAGACACCGTTTTAGTGTTAGATTTTGGTTCTGACAAGTCATCTAGTTCTGGCGACTTTACCATTGTGTTTCCAACACCGGACGCCTCTAACGCTATTATTAGGATTGCCTAGTCATGGCTTTGAAAGTTGCTGATCGCGTAAAAGAAACTACGACAACCACAGGCACGGGGGCGGTATCTCTGGGGGGCGCAGAACCCAACTTCCGCACCTTTGCTTCTGTTTTGTCTAATGCTGATACAACCTATTACGCAATTATTGACAACAGCAACCTCGCTTTCGAGGTTGGTCTTGGCACTTATGCAACCAGCGGCAATACAATAACCCGTACCACGGTATTGTCGAGTTCCAATAGCAACAGTGCAGTCAACTTTTCCGCAGGGACCAAAGATGTCATTTTGACATATCCTGCTGATAAGTCAGTATTTGAAGACGCCGATGGCGTGGTGTCGATTGAGAACTTTCAGTTTGACACTAATGCTATTAAATCAACTAATACTAATGGAAACATACAGTTATTTGCCAATGGCACTGGATACGTTGAGCTATATGGCAATACTAATGCCGGAGCCGTACGGTTTAACTGTGAATCAAACAGTCATGGTGTAACGTTAAAAGGGCCGCCACATTCCGCCACTGCAACTTACACCCTAGAGCTTCCAAACGCTGACGGCTCGGCGGGTCAGCTTTTAAAGACGGACGGGAGTGGGAAACTCGCTTTCACAAGTGCGCTTCCCGGGGTCACAGCCACTACCGCAGAGCTTAATTATTTAGACATAACCACGCTTGGGCTAACGGCGGCTTCTAAGGCTGTCACCGCAGATGCCAACGGCGTGGTGACCTTTGACAACGGCACGATTGACGAGTCCACTACCATTACGTCTAGCTCAAACGCGGCTACGCTTAATCTGCGTGATGGCAATTCGTTTTTGCATGACCTAACTGAGAACGTCACCTACACATTCAGCAATCCTGCCGCCAGCGGGAAAGTCTCTATGTTTGTACTGAAGATAATTCAAGGAAGTTCGGCTAGAACCATTACATGGCCTTCAAGTGTTGATTGGGCGGCGGCAACAGCACCTACACTGACGGCTACGAACGATGGAGTAGATGTATTTGTCTTCTTTACAATCGACGGCGGCACAACCTACTACGGCTTTACTGCCGGTCAGGCGATGGGCTAGTGAGTAGTTCTGCGCTAAAACTACTTGCGGCCTCTGGTGCTAAGGGTGAAGCCATTTATGTAGACGATCTGTTTTCTACGTTTCTGTACGCGGGTACTGGAGCCGCTCAGGGCATTCAAAACGGCATTAATCTGGGCGACTTTGGATCAGGAACAAGTACAAAGTTTGCCCACAATACTGACTTTTTAAGCCGGTCGAGTGATCTGACAGGTAACGCTGACGGCAAGACGTTTACTTTTAGTTGCTGGGTTTTTCCGACCCCGAAGATAGATGACAATTCGCGAACGATATATGCCACGGACTCAAATGACAATGGAGTTTTGTTTTATATCCAACAAGACAACACTTTGGGTATGGAGGCTTGGAATGGTGGAGTTAGAACACTCCAACTATCAACAACAACAGTACTGCCTACTAACGCATGGACAAACATTCTTGTTTCACTGGATTTTGCTAATTCGTCTAATCGCTACATATACTTCAACGATGCGGCGGCGGGAGTCACATACAACACCTATAACAATGCAAATGTAGAATTTACTAGACCGACTCACTATGTAGGTATATGGGGAAATGGCACAACAAGGGGTATGCACAACGACAACTTAGCCCACCTCTACCTAGACTATACCTACCGTGACTTATCAACAGAATCTAACCGCAGAATCTTTATTGACGCTAACGGCGGCTCTACTGCCGCTTCAACGCTTACCGCACTAAACCCAATTATGTATCTGCCAATGACAACGGCCTACGCTGTTGGTAAAAACGCGGGTACAGGTGGTGACTTTACTGTTAACGGCTCACCTACCATTGAAGAAAACGGCACTGAGTATGTCGCAGGTAGTGGCGAAGGCGGTTTGACTTGGATTAAATCTAGGACTCACGGCGGCAATCATAATTTAATTGATACCGTAAGAGGCTCTTCTTACGTTTTAGAATCTGATGGCACTGGCGCTCAAGGCACTAACACTGGTCAATTTACGTTTAACAATAACGGATTCACAATAAACAATGTTGCCGCGTGGGACATAAATCAGAACAATCAAAACTACGTCTCATGGAGCTTCCGCAAGGCACCGGGCTTTTTTGATATTGTGACGTATACGGGGAATGGCACTGCCCGCGCCATCAATCATAATCTTGGCAGTATTCCGGGTTTTATGGTTGTAAAAAAACTAAATTCAACTAGTGATTGGACTACTTATCATAGAGGCATGGGAGCTACAAAGTACGCCCCTCTTAATGACACAGACGCCTATGGTGCCGGTGTAGCCATTTGGAACAACACAGAACCTACGTCAACACAATTTACAGTTGGCGACAACGAAAGGATGAATAACAATGGCGACACATACGTAGCCTACCTATTCGCCCACGACGCCCAAGACTTTGGCACAGGCAGTGACGAGGCCGCTATTAAGTGTGGGAGTTACACGGGTAATGGAAGCACTGACGGTCCTACGATTGATCTAGGGTTTGAGCCGCAGTGGTTGCTTATAAAAAATGCTACAGCTGGCTCTAATTGGATGATGGTAGACAATATGAGAGGGCTACCTGTTGGCGGCGATGATGCCACATTAGCCGCTGATACCGCGGATGCTGAAAACGGTGTCATAGGCGCTGTTGCCGCAGTAAATATTTTACCAAATGGCTGGAAAAACGTGGGGGGCGTAACAGCTTCAAACGCAAACGGTGCTACCCACATCTACATGGCCATCCGCAGGCCCAACAAGCCAGCAGAAGAGTTTGCGGCTACTGATTTGTTTGGTATTGATACGGCTGGATCAACCGGAGATGGGAAGTTTCCGATGTTCCGGGCTGGGTTTCCTGTAGACATGGGGATGAGGGTTGATATTGGTGAGGCCGGTAAGGAGATTGCAAGCAGGCTGGCCAGTGGTCGATGGTTGTACACAAATACAACTGCGGCTGAGTCTCAAGTATCAGTAGTACAATTTGACTACCAAAACGGATGGTTTGATTCTACCGTTACAGCCTCTAATTACCACTCTTTTATGTGGAGACGCGCCCCCGGCTACTTTGATGTGGTGACTTATACGGGTACAGGCTCAGTTAGAACGCAAGCGCACAATCTTGGGGCCGTGCCAGAAATGGTGTGGATTAAAAAACGCGCAGGGACAACTACAAATTGGATTGTATATACTGCTCCTACGGGTAGTACACATACAATGTCAGTAAACGCCTCCAACGCGTCTAGCGCGTTTAGTGCATTTAATAACACAAATCCAACATCTACAGTGTTTACACTAGGTACTGACGGGGATTTTAATGGTAGCACCTTAAGCTACATAGCCTACCTCTTCGCCACTGTTGCTGGCATATCTAAGGTCGGTAGCTATACAGGCACAGGCAACGACTTAAACGTAGACTGTGGCTTTAGTGCTGGCGCTAGGTTCATTCTAATCAAACGCACAGACGGTACTGGCGATTGGTATGTCTGGGATTCTGTTCGTGGCATTGTCTCCGGTAACGACCCGTATACACTGCTTAACACAACAGCGGCTCAAGTTACTAACACAGACTACATAGACCCACTAGCCAGTGGTTTCACAGTTACATCATCAGCACCAGCGGCATTAAACAACAATGGTGGCACTTATATCTTTTACGCAATCGCATAGGAATATCAACTATGAGTAATTACAGAGTACGATCAACGGGTGAGGTTAAATCTCAAGGCCAAATCCGCAAAGACAATCCTAATGTTTCACTACCAAGGGTATGGAACGATAACGTCAACGAGGCACTGGGCATTGACCCCGTACTTGAGTCACCTAAGCCAGAGCCTAGCGGTGATTACAAGTCAGTCGTCCGTAACGGCGTAGAGCAAGACGCAAAGAATAACTGGGTATATGCTTGGAAAGAGCAGGAGATGTTTACTGAGTACAAAGACAGTGACGACAAAACGGTCACAGTTGCCGATCAAAAAACAGCTTACGACGCGGCAAACACTGCTACTTTGGCGGCTTCGGAACGCTCTAAGCGCGATCTTTTGTTAGCGGAAACAGATCACTATGGGCTGTCCGATGTGACCATGACGGACGCTATGACGGCTTACAGAAAGGCTCTGCGTGATGTGCCGGGGCAGTCAAAGTTTCCAGCTTCTATTACATGGCCTGAAAAACCCTAATGAAACGATTGTTGATTGTTGCTGCGTGTTTTTTGTGGCCTGCCTTATTGTTGGCGGAAGAAACGACGACCAATATAAACACGACATCGTCAGCCACCAGCACGAGCACCAACAATAATGAGAACGTGAATACTAATGCGACGACTTACACGGGTGAGTCCACGAACACCAATTTAAGCACAAATACCAATACCAATACGAATTCAAATACAAACGTAAATACGTCAGTGATTGATTCGACTTCCAACGCAAACAACGTCAACCTTAATCAGAATGTTAATACGACGGATTACACGGGGTTGCTAACAAACATCAACACTAATAACAGTACAAACACCAACACCAACACCAACACCAACACCAACACCAACACCAAC
>TARA_R110002050_G_scaffold219684_1_pt1 | contig 22242 bp, 11 predicted proteins | sample TARA_R110002050 | Tara Oceans TARA_R110002050 (sample SAMEA4396988) | marine metagenome | biome: Polar Biome; feature: [DCM] deep chlorophyll maximum layer (ENVO:01000326); material: water (ENVO:00002006), including particulate matter (ENVO:01000060) such as... | depth 25 m
AGAACATTTTACCACTTATACCATCCGTCATTCCTGGGCCACCATAGCCAAATTCATGGGGATTTCGACAGAGGTTATCAGCGAAGGATTGGGCCACAACTCCTTAAAAACTACTCAGATCTATCTAAAAAGTTTTACCAACCAGGTTTTGGATGAGGCGAATGAGATGGTGGTTTCTTGATGAATTAAGGTTTAAAATTTGAAGCCAGATAATCCAAATGGAATAGTTGATTTGGCATAGTCACCAAAACGTCATGTTTAAATAATAAAAAAAGGCTCCAATGTATCGGAGCCCTTCTACTCAAACTAACTAAACAACCTAATTTATTACAATAGTCTTCATAAAATAGTGTAGCATTACATTATTTATGATGTTGCCTTCCAAAAATTATTTAAATTTCCAAAACTCAAAATTTTTACTTTCTTTAGACAATTTCAAGTTAACCAGATTTCGTATTTGACTTAAAATTTTCCCATTTCAAATTGCCATAGAATATGTACTAATTGTAAATCGGTTATTCTTGCATATATACTTCATATTCACCTGAACCAAGGTCAATAGTTATCTCATTATTTTCTAGGATTTTATAGGGTACCTCACTTCCATTAACCTGAACCTTACCTGACATTGCTTGTTTTAAATATACAGTTGCCTTAGTATTTACCGGAATTTTCACGTTCAATATGAAATTATCATCATTCTTTTCCCATTCTGTTCGTATCCATCCATAAGGGGACCTAAAACTTCCTTTTGCCCAAGTAATATCACCAACCGGTTGGGGTTTTATTTTAATATGCTCAAAAGCAATGGAATCCTCTTCTTGCGAAATTCCGGCAATTCCACCATAAAACCATTCCAAAATGTGCCCCATTGCAAGTTGATTCCACGATCGAGTTCCATCCCATGTTTCTACTAAAGATGTGGCTCCTTTCTTCAATTGATACCCATATCCAGGAATATCATCACGATTATTCATATCAAATAGAAGCTGCTCATAATTATTTTTGTACAAGGCATCTACCAAAAAACGATGCCCTACATCACCCGTGGTAATCATTTTCCCATAGGCTTCAATTGAATTTACCAAGTTCTTCAAAACGGCCATTTCGTATTTTTCTTCGACTATGCCCAGACTTAACGGCATGGCCATCGCAGTTTGACTACCAGTACCATATACCTTGGTCTCCTTGTCAAAAAACTCGGTATTAAAGGAATCCCTAATTTTTTCCGCCAGTTCCTTATAATATACTTTATCCTCTATATTTCCAATTATTCCCGCCATTTGACTTAACGAATTAATCGCGTAATAATAATAGGCAGTGGCGGTTATGCCCAGCGGTGTAAGGTTTGATGGACTCTTGTGATTCGGGCCAACATCCAACCAATCTCCGAGTCCATAGTTCAGAAGGTTACCTTCAGCTTTTCCTTCCAAGAATATGGCATATTTTTTCATCATAGGATATGCTCTATGAATTGTCCCGATATCTCCGTAAAACCGATACAAAAACCACATATTAAGAATCGCGGTCGTGCCCCATTCGGGAGAATCGACAAAGGGCCCTGCAAACTTGATATACTCAGGTGCAATATCAGGTACCAAGCCGCTTTCATGTTGCGCATCCATAGTGTTCTGAACCAGACCGTGATATAAATTCTGAATATTATAAGTATATCCTATTGAATTACGCATAAAATTCTGCTCACCTTGCCAACTTAATTTTTCCCTTTGAGGATTATCGGTAATGTAGCTTTGCAAGTTGCTTTTAATTGCCCAATCGATTAGACTGTAAATTCGATTGAATAAATCATTGGAACAAGAAAATGTTCCATTTACGGGACTTGAATTACGATTATGAAGAAGTTTTATATCCAATAGGTCAGGTAATGGTTCTAGGTTTCCATCGTCCACATAACGTTCCAAAAGGACTTCCGCATACCTCAATGCGTAGTAAGTGAACTTAGGTTGCCAAACTTCGACACCATCACCTTTTAATGTATAGGTATAGGTATGGTCAGGAGCTATGCTTTGATCAACTTTTCCATTTAAATCAAGTACCTCGCCCGGAACTAATTTAACCGTTTGGCCCGCCAAACCTTTTACCTTAATTTTTAAAATACCAGATGCATCTTGGCCAAAGTCATACAAAAAAATGTTCTCTTCCAACTGTTTTACTTTTATTACTTCTAAAGTGTCAATTAGTTGAACTGGATAATCAATTTCCGGAATTAAATTACCTAAAGGAGACTTCACTACTACAACTGGTCGCCATGACTTATTATTGAATGAGTTCGTTTTCCACCCCTGTTGCTCCAATCTTGCATCATAGTCTTCTCCACCAAAAATATTGTTAAAGGTAATAGGTGACTGGCTAGTTTTCCAGCTTTCGTCAGATATAACATACTCATTACTTCCGTCTTCATACGTTAATTTCAACAATCCGATCATTTTAGGATTTCCAAAAGCACCTGTACCTTTGACATAACGTTCTTGCGAAACATTATAAAAGCCGCTGCCAAGAACAACACCCAAGGTATTTTTACCTTTCTCTAATTGGGATGTGATATCGTAGGTGTTATATAAAACTGTTTTATCATAATTGCTCCATCCTGGGGCCAAAAATGAATTTCCAATTTTAGAACCGTTCACACTTGCTTCATAATGGCCGAGACCACTTATGAAAAATAAAGCTTGATCTATCTTCTTTGAGACTATGAATTCCTTCCGCATTAAAGGGGATATTGCATTTTTTATGATATGGGGATTATCACTCTTCATTTTTCCATGAACGAAAGGGACCACTCGCATCGAATCCGGAAATTTTTCATAACCTATCCATTTCGCATTTTTCCAGTCACTGTTTGAAAATAGTCCCGTAGTAAAAACTTGATTAACACTCCAATCGGAATTCTGACCTTTACGATTCCATACCTTAACCTTCCAATAATAAGTATTACCAGATTGTAAAACCTTACCTTTATACTCAACTTGGATTGATTGTGAACTTTTTATTATCCCGCTATCAAACACATCGAAATTATTAGCTTTTAATTCTTCCTCTGAAGAAGAAATTACTAACTGGTAAGCAGCCTGAAAAACAGATTTTTCATCGCTTTCCAATTCCCAAGAAAAAACTATGTCTCTTAAATTAACCCCACTAGGGTTCGTTCTGTTCTCACAGAAAGCCGCAGCCACATTGATTTGAGCGGAACTAACAAAACAGAATAATACATTTACAAGTAATAATAAGTCTTTGATCATAACCTTTTTTTGAAATTCAATATCAAAACAATCAACCTAGTTAGGTAATAATTTAATAATATACTCTATCTGTTTTTAAAAGGGAATCTGAAGTTATTTTCATCTCCATCATATTTGTGATTAAATTGATTAACGATATATTAGTAAATTGTTTATATTTCGCTGGGACTCTTATCCCACAACTTGAAAATCGGCCAACTTTTACAATACCTAACCATTTATTTGTAAACCTGTCAACAGATTTTAATTTATTGTTTACTTAGTGATCATTAAAAATGTTTTAAATGAATTGTCCTTATCTGTATTTAATTATCATAAGATACATCGAAACTGTACTTTCCAGATCCTAACTCTATTGCCGTTTCATTTGCCACATTGTGATTTCTATTAATCATTTCATTAGGTAAAGAATTTGAATTGAATTTGATCATGGCATTTCGATCTACAGGAAGAATTATTGTTGCTGAGGTATTTACAGGTATCTCTACATTAAGCTTAAGTTGTCCTTTATCCTTTCTCCACTCAGATGATATCAATCCGTTTATCGATTTATAACTACCCTTAGCCCAAGTTAAGGAGCCCCCTGGCTGAGGTTTAATGGTGAAATGTTTAAATCCAGGATGTTCATCACTTGGATTTATTCCCAAAATGATCTTGTACATCCACTCTCCCACCGCACCAATAGAATAGTGATTGAACGAATTCATACTGGGACTCTGAAATCCTCTTCCCGTCACATAACCATCCCACCTTTCCCATATGGTCGTGGCACCTTGATCAATAGAATAAATCCAGGAAGGGAACCTCTCAGACTCTATAAGATTGTATGCAATATCAACTCTTCCACGCCTTACCAACTCCTTCATCAACATAATGGTTGTTACAAAACCAGTAGAAATGCGATAATCATATTCTTCAATACATTCAATAAGGTGTTCAAAAGCAAGGGTTTGCTTCTCCTTAGTTAGCAAATCAAAATTAAGTGCTAAGGCATAGGCAGATTGGGTATTTCCCTTTATCCTAACGTTCTCATCCACAAATTCCTCATTGAATTTGCGGTGAATGTTTTCATATAACACTTGATAAGTTTTGGCATCTTCTTTTTTGTTTAAAACTACCGCTATCTTAGCAAAAATTTTCACGGAATTTGCATAAAATGCCGTTGCAAACACATCTTTTGGAACTTCCCCTCTCAGATTGGAATATCCTTCCGCGACTATTGTATTGGCATTTAACCAATCTCCATAATTATTACCTACATCATTTAACCATAAATGATCAGGGTTTTGCCTTGTTATGTTTTCCAAATATCTTTTCATGGCATCGTAATGACCAATTAGAATCTCTTTATCACCATAGGTCTGGTACATTCTCCAAGGAATGATGACCCCGGCATCGGCCCAAGCAGGAGCATTGCTGAAACGAATATCCGGTTTATTGGCATGTGGAGCAATATCTGGAAATGTTCCCCTTTCAGATTGGGCATCACGAATATCTTTTATCCACTTTGTATAAAAAGCAGCCATATCCATATTGAACATACTGGTTTGGCAAAAGACCTGAGCATCCCCCATCCACCCCATTCTTTCATCACGTTGTGGACAATCAGTTGGTACACTGGTCATATTATTGCGCTGTGTCCATACTATGTTATGCCATAATTGATTCAATTTGGGATTCGAACACTCAAATACACCTGTAATTTCAGGGTCCGACGCAACTGCCAATGCCGAAATCATTTTTTTATTAAGTGCCTGATCTAAACCTGACACCTCTATGAATCTAAATCCATGATACGTAAATGAAGGCTCAAATACATCCTGTTTCCCAGAGAGGATATAATCATCCTCTTGTATGGCAGCTGCTAAATTTGCAGTATAAAGCGAACCATCTTCATTAAGCATTTCACCATGTCTTATTTTTAGGGATGTCCCCTTTTTACCTTGAATTTCAAGCTTTGTCCAACCAGTCAGATTCTGGCCGAAATCTACAATAAAATTGCCCTCTATTTCGGTTATCTCAACTGGCTTAAATTCTTTATAAACACGTATGGGCTCATTTTTCTGTGCTTCCAGATTCTTCTGTAAATCGTTGTCAACATAGGCATTTGTCCATGAAGCATCATCGAATTCAATATTTCTCCAGCCAAACGGAATTTTTCTGGCATCGATTTTCTGTCCCAAAAAATTATCAGCGGAAATTATGTACCCATCACTATTTATTTTCCAAGAATCGTCAGTGTTAACAACCTCTTTGGTGCCATCCTTATAATTGACAACCAATTGCGCAATCAACCTCCGATCATTTCCATAGACACCTCTCCTAGGATAATCTGCATGCCATTTTGTTGGGCCCAACATCCCTAAATACCAACCATCCCCCAAAATTGCAAATAGAGCATTTTCCCCATTTTCCAGATTTTGGGTTACGTCATATGTCTGATATTGCACCCGTTTGTTATAATTTGTCCATTCAGGAGAAAGTACATGATCACCAATCTTGTTGCCATTGAGCCCAATTTCATAGTACCCTAATGCACTTACATATAACATTGCGTCACTAACTTCTTTCTTCACCTTGAAACGCTTCCTAAGCATTGGCGAAGATGGCGGCACAGGAAGAATGTTTTTAGGCACCACATTTTTGGAACCATAGTCAGAAAGGTACTCGGCATACTCTTTTTGGGCCAAATCAGGTTTATCACCAATCCATTCCGCACTCCAATCTGAGCCATCGAGAAGACCCATACTCCATTTTGCCGATTCACTCCAGTTGGTATAATTACTTTCGCTATTCCAGATTTTTACCTTCCAATAACATTTTTGTTCACTGTTCAATTTAGCACCCTGATACGCAATTTGTTTGTTGGAGTCCGAAATTACCTTGCCACTGTTCCATAGATCCGCTTCATCTTCTGATAATATTTCGGGTGAGCTGGCAACTAAAATTTGATAAGCTACTTGTTCTTGGTTGATAATATGATCCGAAGTGGTTTTAATTTTCCAGCTTAACCTAGGTGAAAGTACATCTATTCCTATTGGATTCTCTAAATATTCGCATTTTAACTCTACGACTTCTATTTGATGGTTCTCTTCCGCACATGAAAAATAGCATATTGAAAATAGAAGGAAGAAAATTTTTACAATATTGATACTTCTCATCTTTTCTTTTAGTTTAAAGTTTATAAAACGATAGCGCATTATCTCTATATATTCGACGGGAAGAATCTTCGGAACACCCTGAGAGTGCCCAATCCAAAGCACCCACCCATCTCTTATAATCAGAAGCTTGTAAAACAACTGGCCAGTCTCCACCAAATAACACTCTGTCAAATCCAAAACTATCGAGTATATGATCAATGTATGGTTTTAAATCTTCCTTTCTCCAATTAAGATGATCGGCTTCGGTAACCAACCCTGACATTTTACAACACACATTTCCCATTTTCGCCAATTCAGTAATGTCAGATTTCCAATCATCGAACAATCGGCTTTTAATATCTGGTTTCCCTATATGGTCCAAAATAAAATGTACGTTTGGGCATAGTCTCACCAATTTCAAAGTGTTTTTTAATTGAGAGTGTGAAATACATATATCAAAAGTCAAATCGAACTTTTCAAGCAATTGAACGCCCCTGATGAAATCTGGCCGTAAACAAAAATCCATGTCAGGTTCAAATTGGATAATGCGCCGAATACCTTTAATCAATTTATTGTCTGAAAATTTTTCAAGATCACTTTTAACTTCTTCTCCTTTCTCTAATGGCGCCCAAGGAACAATGCCTTGAATCCGAATATCTTCCTGAGCCAACTGAGTAACCCATTGTGCCTCTTCCCTAAATTGTTCAAATGAACATTCACATTGAAGAAATACTATCTTCTCTACCTTGACATCAGCTATCGCCTTGTTATAATCATTAAGCAAAAAGGGTTTATTTAGCAAAGGAACTTCTTCAAGCCATGGATACCTCAATATATCGGTGTCCCATAGATGTACATGCGTGTCTATTATAGGAAAGGTTGGCATACATTTAAAACTTAATTGATTTATACTTTTTCTTTTAATTACATTTTACATTATTTATGCAACTCTGTTTTTAACTTTTTCCCCTACCAAACAACGCACCACTTCTTCAGCAGCCATCTTCTGCAATTTCATTAGACTAGCTTCACTATAAAAAGCCACATGTGATGTTAATATTGCATTTTTACAATTCAAAATAGGGCTATCATTTTCCAAAGGTTCATTTTCAAAAACATCTAGACCAGCATAACCTATCATATTGTTTTGTAATGCGGATGCTAAGGCCTGGGTATCAATCAATCCACCTCGTGAGGTATTTAAAATTATGGAGGTATTCTTCATCTTGGCTAATGAGTCACCATTTATTATGTACTTCGTCTCAGGTGTCAAGGGAATATTCAAGGACAATATATCCGCCTTTCTAAAAAGAGTTTCTAAATCCATTTTTATTATTCCTTTTTCTTCGAAAATATGATTTTCAACAAAAGGGTCATAGGCAGCAAGGGTGAATCCGAACCCCTTAGCCCGTTCCAAAACCTGCTGGGCAATTCTTCCAAGTCCCATAGTAGCAAATATCATGTCCTTAAATGCTGGCATAGGGGTAATAGGAGCCATTTTGAAGATTCCTTTGCGCGTTCTTTTGTCAATACCGACAACCTGTCTAGCTAAAGTTAGTCCTAAGGCAAGTGTGTGATCGGCAACTTCATCTATACAATAATCAGGCACATTGCACACAATTATGCCCATTTCCATAGCAGTTTTCAAATCAACATTATCATACCCAATTCCACAACGCACAATAACCTTACAGTTTTTGAGACTTTTAATTACCCTTGCCGTCAACTCAGAAAACTGTACTATAATTGCATCAACACCATCGGCAGCCGCAATTATTTCCTCTTCTGTTTTATATTGACCGAAGTGCAATTCACCGCCCGCATTCTCGACCAACTTCTTTTCTTCATTAACATTATCAAACCCATAATCTGTAATAAGAACTTTGAATTTTGAACTCATTCTTTGTCAATTTTAATTAATTATTAATTAATACGGCTTTGATATCAGTCCCTTGAGCCGCCAACATTTTATAGAACACATCTACTCCTTCGGTCAAATTATAGCAATCAACCCAACTAAAAACGTCAACCTTTTTATCCCTTATAAGTTGAACAGTTGTTTCATAATCCTTAAACCCCGCAGAATAAGTACCTATAACTTGCTTTTCTGACAGCGTAACATCGTAGCTGTCCATATTTATTTCATTTTCGTGCAATCCTATCCAGACGGCAGCACCTCCTGCTCTTAGGGCTTCTAGTGATATTTTTTTAGTGAAACTGCTGCCAACTGCATCAACCACGACATCTACCCCTTCCTGGTTACTAAATGTTTTAGCAATTTCAACTGTATTCTCGCTAGCAGCGTTAATGCCTATCTCTGCACCTAATTTAATTGCAACGGCCGTTCGATAAGGATTTAGGTCTGAGACAATCACTCGAGCTTTTGACATACTTTGAAATGCCAGCTGGCACATTAAACCTATAGGTCCGGCACCAATAATCAAAACCCTTTTCGGATCAATGTGTTTGGTAAGATTCACAACATGCACGCCATTTGCTAAAGGCTCTGTAAGACAGGCTTCCGTCGCCGAAATTTGCTCAGGCCAATCGATCAAACATTTTTCAGGAACGTTTACATACTCCGCAAAGGCACCCATTCTATTCATTCCAAATAGTTGACGATTCTTACACAAATGAAAATCCTTTCTGGTGCAAGTACTACAACTATAGCACGGCACTATTGGAATAACTATCTTTTTCTCTCCAATTTTTGAATTGACCACTTCTTCACCAACTTGTACCACTTCACCGCAAAATTCATGGCCCATTATCAGAGGTGGAGTTCGCCTTGGGCTCCTATTAATATAAGTTTCCAATTCACTTCCACATATACCACACGCATGTATTTTCAATAAAACTTCATCATCCTTGAGTTGAGGAATTGGAGAAGTTGTTAGTTCAAGTCTATTCCAGTCAGCATAAAGCAGGTTTTTCATCGTTCCGTTCATTTTATTTAGTTACTTCCCGCGAGTCTTGTACTTTCCCCCAAACCTTCACTGCCCATTGCCAAATACCCCCCATCTACAAATAAGTCTGCCCCTGAAATAAAGCTTGCCTCATCGCTTAATAAGAAAGCTGTTGGCGCTGCTATTTCCTCAACGGTGCCTAAGCGTCTTAAAAGATGGAATTTACCCCAAATTGGGGCCCATTTACCCCTATCATTATCAGCGGCCTTTTCAACCTCCCTCGTCCATATCCATCCTGGACTAACACTGTTTACCCGTATCTCTGGTGCCAAATCCATAGCCATACAGCGAGTCAATTGCGCAACAGCTCCCTTGGCCGCATTGTATGTCCAACGATTAGGTTGGGCAATATGGGCAGAAACACTTGATATATTTACAATTGCGCCACCGGTTTTTTTCATATGAGGAGCGGCGAACTTGGCCATATGGGCATAAGCAATTGGACCAACATTCATGATACGATCCCAGTCCTCTTTGGTTGCATCAAGGCCTTTGGCTATAAAGGAAAATGCATTGTTCACCAAAAAATCTAACCTACCCCATTTTCTAATGGTTTCGTCAACAACCTTTTTGCAAAAAATCATATCCGACATATCCCCATGAACAAAATGAACATTATACCCTTTTTTAAGTAGCTCCATTTCTGTCTTTTTAGAATTATCTAATTCATTGTCAGAAAATGTAACAGAGACTCCTTCTTCACAAAGACGTTCCATACAGGCACGACCAATACCGGCGCCACCTCCCGTTACAATTGCCATTTTTCCTTCTAAACCTTTCATATTAGCTTATTTTATTTAAACAACATTTTTTCGGTTTCTTACTCCATACCCGCACAAAGTGAATATCAAACCCTTTTCCCTTTACACTGAAACATTTTCTGTTCTTGGATCGATTATGTCTAAATTCTTAAACATAGAATCATCCGCAAACATATTATTCACATTACTTCAACCAAAAGCAAACGATTATTTCTCAATATCCTTTTAAACTACCTATTGTTGATTTCTATATTCAATCCTATTACAGGCCAAGAGTATTATCAAGGGCCTAATTAGCTAACCTCTACGCAACCAACTTGTTAGAAAACCCTATTACAAAAACGGCAATTGCCAATATAGCTACACCAAACATCATTACCTTTCTCGGTTTCTTTGTTGTACCCAGCCATTCTTTATTAAATATACCCCAAAGGTTACCTGCTATTATTGAACAAATAATCATAACCGGGAAACCAAAAATCGGACCTAAAGCACCTATTTTTACTGCTCCCATACCATAAACAACGATTCCTCCTGGCCATAACAATCCCATAAATAGGGCCCAAAACCAATATTTACCAGTTCCTTTTTTTCTAAAATTAGAGAATGTCTTATTCTTAACAGACAAATACAAACAGTAGATAGTATTGACCAGGAAGTTCATCGTAAACACAAGTGCCCAAATCGCATTACTTGCATTCGCTTTTGATGCTCCAAATTTCTCAGCCTCTACACTAATTTCAGATCCATAAATAAATCCAAAATTAACCAAAGCAGAAAATAAGCCCGCAAGAATACAATAAAGCATCCCCCTGCTAAATGGAACTCGAACTTTGGATTCTTTGGTAGCCCCAACAACAGCCAGTTCTCGATCTTTCAACTTTCCTGCCCTTGCAGTTACCGATAGACCTATTATCATTATTAGGATCCCACCCAATAAGACAATTCCTGCCAGTTCTAAAACTTGGGAAGGATTATTAATCAACAGGGGTAAAAGAGAACCTCCAGCTGCAGCCAAACTCATGATAAGCGTATAGCCAAATGCCATTCCCAAAGCATCAAGACCTTTACCAAAATAAATTCCACCGACTCCCCAACCTATACCAAATAAAAGAGCTAATAATATGGACAAGAACGATGTGCCGGCATAAACCTCAATAAGATTAGGAATGGTTAGAAAGGCAAGAGGCCACGGAATAAGAACGAGAGCCATTAATGACCCAGCACCCCATATATTTTCCCATTCCCATTTAGAAGCATATCTGAGTGGCAGGGAAAAACTACCTTCCATAATACCTCCAATTACAATTAACAGAAAAGCGATTAAAAAGGCAGTCTGTTCCATAAATTATATTGTTTAATCACATTTATTAATAAATGATTTCATAGTTCCAAAGAGAAAAATACAATCCATTCAATTAGTACTTTTATTTTATTAGTATTAATTAAATACCTTGAATTTATAATTACCTGAATTAACGAGTAAGGTTATATTTTCATTATTTCTGTCAACCAATTTTATATCTGATACTTTATCTAAACTTACGCCACCTTCAATAATGTTTTTTCCTGGTCCAGCTGGAATTATCACAGTTGCCGTGGTATTTACCGGAATTTTTATTTGTAAATCAATATTATCATTATTTCCTTTTTTCCAATCGACAACAATTTCACCCACAATAGCATGATATGATCCTTTTGCCCAATTAATACTTCCCCCGGGAATAGGACTGATCGTGAAATGATTATATCCTGGATTGGTTATATCGTTATTGATACCTACTATATTACGAAACATCCACTCCGAAACAGCACCTATCGCATAGTGATTGAAAGAATTCATTCCTGGGTTTTGGAATCCTCTGCCTTCAACATAGCCATCCCACCTTTCCCAAATCGTTGTTGCACCTTGATCAATAGAGTATAACCAAGATGGAAAACGTCGACTCTCCAATAGCCTGTAAGCTATATCACTATGACCATATTTGGAAAGCTGATTCATTAATCGAATAGTGCTCTGAATACCAGTTGACATACGGTAATCATATGACTTCACTGAATTTACCATGTTGGATACGGCTTTTGATTTTAACGAATCAGGAACTAGTCCAAATGCCAAAGCCATAGCATACCCTGCCTGAGTATCTCCCTTTATAATACCATTAGCATCTATAAACTCGGCAACAAAGGTATTTTGAATATCTTTTGCCAATGATTCATAAAATTTATATGCCTCAAGTCTACCCAACACCTTGGCTACATTGGAAATAATTCTAACTGAATAGGCGAAAAATGCCGTAGAATATACATCATTGGGAATTTTGCCTCCTTCATTAGGATAGTCGTTATCCTTGATTGTATCTCCATTTAACCAATCACCATACATATTTCCCCTATTTCTATGCCAGATTAGATCAGGGTTATACCTGATTATACTTTGCACAAACTTTTCCATAGCTGGAAATTGATTATCTAATACAGTTATATCCCCATAATTCAAATACAGTTTCCACGGGACTATTATACCAGCATCCCCCCATCCAGGCGAATTATAGAAAGCTTGCCAATATCCAGGGTGGGGAGCAATGTCAGGAAATCGCCCATCTTTAGTCTGAGAATCTCGAATATCCCGAACCCACTTAGTAAAAAATGGCGCCATATCCAAGTTAAATATTGCCGCTTGTGAAAAAACTTGGGCATCACCCATCCAACCCGCACGTTCATCGCGCTGAGGACAATCGGTTGGTATAGAATGCATGTTGCCCCTTTGCGTCCACAAAATATTTTGCCACAATTGATTCAAATCAGAGTTTGAGGTTTCAAAATTACTTACCAAAAGTGAGGCAGATGCGACAACTTTACCTAATACATTTTCCAATTTAGGAGGTTCAGTAAGACCGGATATTTCTACATACCGAAAACCGTGGTAAGTAAACATCGGCTCCCAATTAACTTTGTCTTCCTTATCACTAGTGATAAGGCTATCAGTTTGCTTTGCTCCGCGAAGATTAGCAGTATACAAAGTTCTATCACTATTCAATCTCTCACCGTACCGAAAAACAATATTACCACCAGGGTTATAGGGCAGAGACAATTCAACCCAGCCAGCTATATTTTGACCCAAATCAAAAATATACGTTTGATTACTTATTTTAAATACTTCAACAGGCCTTATTTTCTCAATGATCTTTATTGGTTCATTCATCTGAGAACTCAATCCAATATCCACCGAGGTATCTAAAGTTACTTCTTTCCAAGCATTATCATTAAATTCAGGTTGATCCCAACCTTCTTGTTCATAATTGGCATTGTATTTTTCTCCGTCGAAAATGGAGGCAGCAACCACAGGGCTATTATTTGATAATTTCCAACTATCATCAGTCTTGATAGTCTCATTTGTTCCGTCAATATAATCTATTGACAACTGACCTATCAACCTACGGTCAAAACCAAAACTTCCTCTGCCTGGATGAGACCAAACTTCACCAGAATACCAACCGTCCGCAAGAATTGCACCAATGGCGTTTTTTCCTTTGCGCAACATTTCTGTCACATCATATACTTGATATTGCACCCTTCTATGATAGTCCGTAAATTCAGGAGCAAGGATATGATCCCCAACCTTTTCCCCATTTATTCTGGCCTCGTAAGCCCCTAAACTACTAACATATAACAGGGCTCTTTTCATTTTTTTTATAACACTAAACTCTTTTCTAAGCAATGGAGAAGGAGGAATAGTTGTGTTGTATGATTTAGAGTTTTCATTTACCTTTAAAAACCCATCCACTAATGATTCTTTGGACCAATTGTCTCGTAAATATTCATCGTTATAAATTTGAGGGTCAGATACGGTTACCAGTTTTTCAAACGCCAAATTCTCCCCTTTTCCATTTAAAATCTTTAACTCAGATAAAGCGAAACCATAATTTCCTAAGTTGTTTCCATACCTTTCCTCACTTTCTTCCAACCCTACAAAACCATTATTTATGGAATCCATTTTCTCCAATTCGGTAACCAATAGCTTCACGTATCGGGCCCTTATCTTCTCGAATTTTCTATCATAAAATCCTTTATTAGTAATAAAATCTGTCGAGTCCTCATTGGCTATTGAAGAAAATTCATGAAAGTCTATATTATCTGAGATATCTATCCTAAATTTTTTAGGAAAAAGATAAAAGTTATCCTTTTCAAATTGAGCTGGATACAATTGAATTTCTTCAAAAGTTTCGACCTTCCCCAAATCCACAATTATCCATTTGGACATATTAGGTTTAGTCGAAATATCTGATTTATAACCAAGTTTATTGTTATACTGATTCTCCCGGGGTACATTTTGTGCTTCCGGGCCAATCCATTTCGCTTTCCAGTCATCTCTATTCAAAAGTCCCATAGACCAATATTCTATTGAACTCCAATCGCTAACATTTCCGTTCATGTCCCACACCCTTACTTTCCAATAATAAAACTTCTGAGATTGAACCTTGTTGCCATTAAAAGTTATCTGATTGGTTTGATTAGACTCAACTTTTCCTGAATCCCATACATCCGACATATTTTTAGATAAGGATATGGAATCACTCGCAACCAAAACTTGATATGCAAGTTGCTTTTGACCTCTCTCTTTGGATTTTAACTCCCAACTCAATCTCGGAGTGAGAATGTCTATTCCCAATGGTTTTACCAAATATTCACACCTTAAATTCTCAATAGCCACAGAACTAGTCTTGATGGATAATTTCCTATTAATGGCATAACTATTAAAACTGAGTAATAGTCCCAGAAAACAGATTACATAATTAAGTTTCATTATAAGTTCCCTATAGTTATTTTAAACTTGTATATCAAGTATTTCAGATAATGACAATTATTCAAGAATAATACAAATCAATTAATAATATCTCAACAATTTTATGGATTCTGATTTAAATTACCCACCTGAATTTCTCGATCAGGAATTGGAAATATTAATTTGTCAGGAGTTAAAACATAACTATTATCTGGTAAAAATGAATTAATAGGTTTAAGATACTCCCCATTTTTTGTCATTACCTCTATTGCTTTATCTGTTCTTACTAAATCCAACCATCTTTTATTCTCAAAAGCCAATTCAATGCGTCGTTCATGATCAATTATTTCCCGCAGTAAAGTTTGATCCGTTTCATTTATAGCTGTTAACCCAGCCCGAGTTCTCACTTCATTTAAAAATGGTAACGCTTCAGATGACAAATTCAACTCGTTTTTCACTTCGGCCATGGATAGAAGTGCTTCAGAATAACGATAAACAGGCATGTTGACGCCAGTATTATAAACCATGCTGTGGGGCGTTAAAAACTTTTTAATAAACGCATAAGATATTTTATCGGGCGGAGTAGTGTAATCTATCGGGCTCCTAACTGCCTCTATAACCATATTTTCAACAACTCCCGTACCTTCGATAATTTCAATAGATGCCTCCAAGCGCTTATCACCTGGTTCATAACTATCTATCATTTCCTGAGTTACCTTATTCCAACCTGCATATTTAGCGGCACCCTGGAAACCGGTAATAAGGCCAACATCATCCGAAAGCGGCATCCATGGATATGGAATATCAGTTTGCAGACCTTGGACCCCTTGCTGAAATTGGACCTCAAATATTGACTCTGTACTATTTTCATTTGATAAATCAAAAACGGAGGCATAATCGGGCAACAATTCATACCCCATTTGAAAAACAGAATTTAGCTTGGATTCAGCTAATTCATAATCCTTCCGGGTCAAATAAACATCAGCAAGCAGCATACTTGCAGAACCTTTACTAGCCCTACCAACTTGTGGAAAAATAGGTGCGCTCAACTTGTTTATGGCATCATTCAAATCATCAATAATCAATGTATACACGTCATCAACTGAAGCACGGGGCTGGTAGGCATCTTCAGAATTAGATACCGGAGCGAGGTAAAGTGGGACTCCACCAAAATATCTTACAAGATTAAAATACAACAATGCCCGTATAAACTTCGATTCCCCGATCATATTATTTATATCATCTGTCGACAGAAAAGCCTTTTCCCCCGTTGACAGTTCGGCTATTATTTTATTACATCTGGAAATTCCTACGTAACATCCGTTCCATTTTTCGGGAATAATTTCAGAAGAGCCATCGTCTAAAAAATTATCCGTGAACTCCATATCTAGATATTGCGGACCGCGGTTGCCATCATTAAATGCATAAAATGTATTATCAGATCTCATTTCTCCCATTACCCAAGAAGCCCGGCCAGCAAAAACTACTTTCAAGGATGCATACGCGCCTATCATCGCTTGATCAAATTGGTCTTTGTTCTTGAAAAAATTTGCGTTAGTAATAGAACTCTCAGGAGTTAAACTCAAAAAATCATCTGAGCAGGAGATCACGAGTAAAATACTAATTACCATTATAAAGAATCTAGTTTTCATATCATTAAATATTTTTTGATTAATAATTATCTATTAAAGTTTCTCCTTTAGAAAGACAAATTGAGTCCCAGCGAAAAAGTTCGAGGAACAGGATAGGCAGCTTGATCCACACCTTCGTTTAACCCGTTTAATCCGTTTGTGCTAACCTCGGGGTTCATCCCGTCGTATTTAGTCCATACCAGAGCCTGTTGCACCCCGAAGTATAAACGACAATTCTTGATAATATCATTTTCCCATGGGACTTTGTATCCCAGAGTAATATTTTTCACAGTTAAATACGAGCCATCTTCTACCCACCTACTATTTGCATATCTTGCAAAGTTTGTTCCTGGTCCAGTAGATTTAGGATATACCCCCCCTCCAGGATTTTCTATGGAGCGCCATCTATCCAATAGTCCAGGTACAACATTAAACACCCCATCTTGGTTTTCTGCCCATTCTCGTACCCCGTTAATAATGTCTTGGCCATAGGCCCCTGCAATTACAATACTTAAATCAAAATTTTTATAGTTAAAGTTATTTGTCATACCATAATAAAATTTAGGACTTGGATTACCAATATATGTTCTGTCACCATCCCTAGTTATTTCACCATCTCCGTTCAAATCCTTGTATCGCACGGTCCCTACCTCGGAAGAAACATGTTTTGGCTGGGTATCAAATTCTGCCTGAGTCATATAAACACCGTCATATACATAGCCCCAAAACATACCTAGTGGCATTCCCACTTCTGTCTTCCAGTACGTGCCTTGTTCTCCTATTCCTCCTAGTGGAGTGTTATTTAATCCTAATTGTTTTACCTCATTTCTATCGAAAGAGATATTAAAATTAGTCTTCCACAATAAATCCCCTGTAGTATTAATTGTATTAACCGAAGCTTCAAATCCCCAGAATTGAAATTCACCAATATTTGATTGTATATTTGAAAATCCTGAACCATATGGAATATCGATTTGATACAACATATCACTGGTTGTCTTATCATAATAATCAAATGTAAACGAAAGTCTATTTTGAAAAAATGAAAGATCTAATCCAATATCATAACCCGTTGTACGTTCCCAACCAAGATCTGAATTACCTAAAGATGTTTGACTTCTGCCACTTGCAAGTGCATCACCAAATACATAATTGGTAGGCGAAATTGCTGAATATTGTGTATAATTACCAATATTAAAATTACCTGTTTCCCCATAAGAGCCCCTTAATTTTAAATAATTGATAACTGCCCAATTACTTGCAAACTTCTCGTCTGAAACAATCCACCCTCCTGAAATAGAAGGAAAAGTACCCCATTGATTGTCTTTGCCAAACCTAGAAGATCCGTCCTTACGAAACGATGCCGAAATTAAATATTTACCATTAAGATTATAATTCAACCGGGTATACATTGAAAGCAATGACCATTCTGTAACATCACTATAACCAGTTTGCGTAGAAGATGCATTTACCCAGCCGTTAATATCATCAGGATAATTAGTTCCGTTAACCTGACTCCGCTCAAGATGGAATTTTTGAGCTGAATATCCAGCCAAAATATCTATATTGTGACTTTCATTAATCGTTTTACTAAATGTCAGAGTATTTTCTGTCAACCAAGAATGTGAGCTAGAGTTGAAATAAGACCCATTGGCAACATTGGGAGGAGCTGACCATATATTGCCAGTATAGGACGGATTAAATGTTCTGTTCTTACTACTCTCTAGTTCTCCAGACAATGCAGATTTAAACTTAAGAAATTTAAAAAAATCAATTTCCACAAAAGCGTTCGACAATAATCGGAATTGTTCATTGTCATTTATCTGATCAGTAACAGACAACAACCAGTTAGTTTCATTAAACAAACCAGGGCCTCGAAAAGAGGTTTTTATAGTTCCATCAGGATTGGTCTCGTATGGTGAAAAAATTGAACCAGCTGTCAGGGCCGCATATATAATATTAAATCTTCCATCTGGATTTACCCCATGAGTACGCTCCAAAGATGGTGCAATATTAACACCTACTTTCACATTATCATTAACCTGATATGTATTATTGGATCTCAAAGAATATCTTTCATACCCAGAATTTTTAATGGCCCCATCCTCCTTATAATAGTTGCCAATATTAGCTGAACTAAATTTATCTTTACCCGATAGAAAAGAAAGATTATAATTTGTAATTAAACTATTATCTAATAATACATCAAGCCAATCTGTATCCGGACCTGTCCAGTTTTCGGGATTTTGATACAATTCAGGCACTTCCTCCGTCCAGGTTCCATAAGCGATTTTATCCTCAAAAATCGATTTTTGAAATTGTAAAAATTCTTTAGCATTTAAGCGCTCTGGGCGACCACGTTGAGGAATAGCTCCGATTCCTGAACTAATATCAAGTTTTGTTACGGTTTCTCCCGGTTTTGCCGATTTCGTTGTAACCAATATCACCCCATTGGCTGCACGGGAGCCATACAAAGCTGAAGCAGAAGGGCCTTTAAGAACTGAGAAACTTTCAATCTCATTAGGATTGATATCATTAATATCACCAACAATTGGAAATCCGTCGACAACATAAAGTGGGTTGTTACCAGCATTTATAGAGGAAGCTCCCCTTATTCTGATTGCCATTCCTCCACCTGGCCTCCCAGAAGTTTGATTGATTCTCACTCCAGAAACCTGACCCTGAAGCTTTTGAGCTACCTGACCCACCAACTGATCTTCTAAAGTTTCAGCATCTACGGTTGCCAATGACCCTGTTACCTCTCTTAATTTCTGAGTACCATAGCCAATCAATACAATCTCATCCAATGTTTCAACATCGGGCGAAAGGGCAATATTTATTATAGTTTGGGTGCCAACCACTACTTCTTGTTCCATAAAGCCTAACGACCGGAACACCAAAGTTGCATTATCTTCCGATACAGATATAGTGAATTTCCCATCAAAATCAGTAACAACGCCATTTTTAGTGCCTTTTTCCAAAACTGTAACACCAAACATACTTTGACCATCGTCAATCGAAGTTACTTTACCACTAATAATTTTTTCTTGTCCCTGGAATAAAGCATATTTAAATTCAAGGTACCCACTACCAGGGGTGGCTGTAGCTTGTGACGAGAATAAACAAATAAATAGCACCAACAATATTGCTGATGCCTTTTTCTTTAATTCTGAAGTTTGGTCAAATGTGACTTTCATTTTCATTTGTTTGGTTTTTAAAATTATCTAACACTCCTTAAGTATAGATTAGTCATCAAAACTAGGATCGACCTACAGCGATATCTTGCTACGGTATGTAATTTGTGATGGACAAATCTTGTCAAACTTATGTTTATTTTCGAATATAAACAAATATTATATGTTTTTTTTCGAAAATAAACATAATTAAATTCAAACCTCGGATGAATCTAAAAGGTTAGGGCCCTTTTAAAATGGATTTGATTTAGGAATCTGAGACTTGGACAAAGGAACCATATGGAGTGAAATAGAATTTAGGAAAGAGTGTTCTAAACTGAAAAAAATTGCACCCAACTGCAAACTAAAATTAAACCTATTAGTGCAATGGTTTACAAAATCCTGAAACTAACCTCAGCAACAAAATATCTGGATATAATCATTTCACTTCCTTATCTACATAATAATCAATTTTCAAGAAAAAGGCTTGAAACTTATAATGCAAGTATAAAAAATTACTTTTCCTACCTGAACGGTAGATTTAGTAAAATCAATGGCATTTTACCTCTACCATTTATCCACTCCATATGTCACCGAGTAAAAAACAAGTGTAGGGCTTTACATTATATTCCTTAAAATTGATTCTAATCGTTGATGGGCATCTTTTTAGCTATATACAGTAGTTTAATATTGCTTAGAAGAAGAAGCTTTATAATATTTAATAATATGACATATATGTCCTTTACAAAGTCCATTCTTTGTACTAAGTGATTTAAAACTATAATTGTAAATTATGCGGATAATAAACTAAGAAAAAATAGATAAATTGACATCTAACGGGCTTCCGCCTTGTTAATATTCTTAAGCGTTTCAAGAGATGAAGTCAAATGCTTTTCTAGCTCTGACAATGCTTTTTGTTCATTTGAGGAAATAATAGCCTTTAGAATATCAACGTGTTGATTAATAGCTAATCGAGCCCTATCCATTGAGTAAAACCTACTCGACCTTTGAAAATCTATTATGGTATAGATGAACTTGCTGCGCTCCATAATAAAACGATTCTCAGGTACTTCCAACAAAAAAAGATGCAGCTTGACATCAATTTCAAAAAATTGCTTAAAGTCAATTTTTTCTTTTACCAAAAGGCTCTCCGTTTTTTTCAACAATGTCTTTAACTTTGAAATTTTTTTCGCTAACACCTCCTCCTGCATAAGATATTTCAAACAATAGGTTTCTAAAATTTTTCTAAACTCATATAGCTCCATAAACATTTTATTATCCGGATTAACTACCTGCCATTGATGCCTAGTTTGCTTTTCAAAAATTCCTAATGGGGCCAATGAAATAAAAGCTTCTCGAACGGGCGAAATAGAACACCCAATAATCTCGGCAATTTTGTTTTCACTTAATTTTTGGCCGTTTACAATTTCACCTTTTCCAATTAATCCAATCAAATATTCCGACACTTCTTCTTCTCGTGATATGGGTGGAGATTTTTGCCCAACAGTGTTAGATTTTACCTTATTCTTCAAAAAACGCACGGATCCTATTCGATATACAAACCCTTGTTCATCCAACAGCTCATATGCCTTGCGAACGGTTGTTCTGCTTACGCCACATTCATCAGCTAAATCCTGCTCCAATGGGCAGCGCGAATCCTTAGGCAACCCAAACATCTTTTGGTTGAATTCATCTATAACAAATAGAACTAATCGCGATGGTGTTTTTGATTTTGCCTTATTCATAGAAATATTAATTAAAATTTTCAAATATTGACTTTAGGACTGAAAAATTGTGACATATTGTATGCTTCCCCTGATTAAAACTGCTTAATTGTTCAACATTTATATATAAACAAAGGCAATCCTATATAGTTTTTAAAACTCTTCAATACTCACTCATTATAATTACAAATTTCCGTAAAATAATGTGATTTTAAAAGATTTTTATCGAAAAAAAACATATTATAATCAAAATATCTGTCCAAACAATGATACGACCTCCATAACATGTTGGACTTCGTAAGTTTAAAGAATTACAAATATAAGAGCCTAAATTGTAGGATTTGAATTTTATTTTGAGTACCAAATAAATTTTAGAATTCAATCAAAATAGCCAATAAATAATCTTACACTTTTCGATGTGAAACATAAAATTTAACCTAACACAATAAATAATATTACATAAAACACCTTATACAAATAGGCCCAAACCTAGAGATAATTAACTCATTATCTTATGCTTACAGCTTACCACCGTTAGACCTTATTTGATGAAAATTAAAAATAACAAAAACAGCACACTAATAATCCTTTGCTTCACTTTCCTCCATTAAAGCCTGAACTATCACCATCGCATACCCCATAACGCTCTCCCTCCTCCCACTATGCTCCGCCTCCTCCCAATTGTACAAAAACCCCAACTCCAACAATACGCCTGGACAAACATCTTGGATCTCTCTGAGCACCTGAAAATTGGCGTATTCAATTACCTCAATTTATATGGTAATCGTAGCTATAAATATT
>TARA_R110002050_G_scaffold300499_1_pt1 | contig 22230 bp, 21 predicted proteins | sample TARA_R110002050 | Tara Oceans TARA_R110002050 (sample SAMEA4396988) | marine metagenome | biome: Polar Biome; feature: [DCM] deep chlorophyll maximum layer (ENVO:01000326); material: water (ENVO:00002006), including particulate matter (ENVO:01000060) such as... | depth 25 m
TACAATCATCCACTGGATAATTGCATTTGTATAGCCTAAAATATGGACGCTCATTTCTCCTATTGTTTTAGCCAAAATTTTATGAGGACACAATAGCATCTGCTTCAATTTCAATCAACCAATCTGGATTTATAAAACGAGATACCTGCATGATTGTATCAGCAGGTTTTATAGTTTTAAAATAGGAAGCCCTTACATCGGCAGCACCTTTCCAATCATCAATATTAGTTAATAACATCCGGGTTCTAACGACATCATTTAAGCTTGCCCCTGCTTTTTCTAAAGCTACTTTAATAATTTCCAGACATTGTTTGGTTTGCAAAGTAATATCTCCAATTCCTATTGTATTTCCGTTTATATCCATTGGTGCAGTTCCTCCAATTGTAATATATGGACCAACTCGCACGGCACGACTAAATCCTACAATGATTTCACGTATCACGTCACCATTTGAAGGTTCTTCTTTGAGAGTTTCCGGATCCCATTGACTGCGTACGGTAGCAAAGAAATCACCACCATAAATGTGAAGCCCTCCAGTAAATCTCTGTAGAGGATTGGTTACAGAATGAATGGCACTTGTATTTAGAGTTGCGACATCTCCAGCAAATAAACATCTCACATCTTTTGCCTTCAATTTATCATCACTTTGCTCCCACAAAATATTGTCTTCTCGCCCAGTATATATGCCAATATTTGCCCACATAAGGTGGTTGTGTGGCATAAGATTCATTTGTGGCGTCCAAGATGCGGCAAAAATTGTTAACTCCTTAGATCGAAGAAAAACCTTTAAACCGGCCTCAGTAGGTTCACCAATTGCTTTCAGCATTGCTGAATGGTTTGATACTCCTTTAGCTAAGACCTCTTTAACAGCATCCTGAGGATTAAATAGTTCACAGGACCTTTTCTTAACGTTCTTTACTGCTTTTACCCAAATCGAGTTTGCGAGATTCATGAACTCAATAGTTTAAAATAAAAACCTTGTGAATAAAGCTCAAGTTATACTTCGACTTCGCTCAGCACAGGCTTCACGCGGAACATTATAGTACAAATATTATCATTGGCATTTAATGCGAGGAGTTCAAAGCTAGCCTTTTGCAAGTATTAAAAATCGCTTATTCAACAAAATTCCTATGCTAGATGTTATATTTGTGAAAAATGATATACAAATAATATCTATGTACAAAACATACATACCCCTTTCTATTTATTGTTTTTTTATTTTATTTTCCATGCTATCCTCTGCTCAAAATTCAAATATTGAGATTACAGGAAAGGTGATTGATGCCACAAGCAATCAGCCTATAGAATATGCTACCATTTCAGTATTAAACAACACAACCAATGCCCCTATTACAGGAACCGTTTCCAACATACATGGCGACTTTTCGGTTGCTACCCAGGCCCGTGATTTTTATGTGGAAATTAGTTTTATAGGATATATAACCAAAACAATTAAAAACTATAGCATAACAAAAAATCGAATAGATTTAAAAGTTGTGTCGCTATCTGAAGACTTACAAGCATTAGGTGAAGTTATTGTGCGTGCTGAAAAATCACAGACAGAATTTAAATTAGACAAACGTATTTTTAATGTAGGGACAGACCTAATTTCTACGGGTGCCAGTGCCCTAGAAGTATTAAACAATGTGCCATCGGTAAACGTAAATATTGAAGGTGAAGTTAGCTTACGCGGAAGTAAGGGCGTCAAAATATTAATAAACGGAAAGCCTTCTGTTTTAGCTACCGCCGATGGAAATGCCTTGGGAACTATTACGGCAGATATGATTGATAGAATTGAAGTGATTACCAATCCTTCTGCAAAATATGATGCCGAAGGGACTTCAGGAATCATCAACATCATTATAAAGAAATCTGAAAAGCGTGGTTTAAATGGTTCTGCTAGTTTAAATGTGGGTGTGCCCAATAGCAATAGCTTTGGTTTAAGTATAAATAAACGTACCGAAAAATTCAATCTATTTAGTCAAATTGGTGCTGGGAAACGAACGTTTAAGGATAAAAGGAAGACTATAAACCGTGATATTATTAACGATACCACCATCACGAGTAATGAACACAGTAATTTTGACGAAAAATTCAGCAGCATCCTTTTAGGCACAGATTATTATATTAATGACTCTAATGTCATTACGCTTTCTGGATCGTACGCTTATGAGGTGGAAGACCAATCTTCTAACGCAAATTTCAACAAACTTTTTAATGAAACCACAACAACAGATAGTTGGGTAAGAAACGAAACCACAGAAGCAACCAACCCAAAATTGAACTACGAGTTACAATATAAAAAGGACTTTAAACGCCATGAAGACCAAGATTTGATTTTTAGTGCTACAGGAAATAGATTCGGCAAAGATCAATCTTCTGTCTTTGGAAACACAACTATTACAGGTGATGCCCCTAATAGTTTGCAAAAAACCCGTACTGATTATTCACTTGAAGATTATACGTTTAAACTCGATTATATGCATCCGTTTTTAAAAAAATACACTTTAGAAACCGGTACGCAATATGCTATTAATGATGTTTCCAATGATTTTGCAGTGAGTAATTTAGTAGATAGTGAGTGGGTTGATAACCCGAACCTAACTAATGTATTTGATTTTAATCAAAAGGTTTTTGCTTATTATAACACCTTAGCCTACGAAGGAGATGTTTGGGGTTTAAAAATTGGACTGCGACTAGAAAATACAGAAATAAGTACGTTGTTACGAACAACAAGCGTTTCCAGCAAAAGCTCTTATACCAATATGTTTCCTAGCATACACACATCATACAAAGTTACTGGTGATTTTTCCATGCAGGCCGGATATTCCCGAAGGATAAGCAGACCCGGTTTACGGCAACTAAATCCATTCAACAATATTAGAAATAATTATAATATTTCTAGAGGAAATCCAAATTTACAACCAGAATATACCGATTCGTATGAGCTAACCAGTATCCATAAAATGAAGGACTTATCCTTAAACTTTAGTTTATACAATCGTTATACCACGGATGTTGTAGAAAATATAATAACGTTTGAAAACAATATCAGTACGTCTCAACCAGAAAATATAGGAACAAGTAACACGATTGGTTTTGAAGCCAATGGCAAATACAATCCCGTAAATTGGTTTACGTTAACGGGCGATTTTAACATTAATTATTTTAACAGAACGGGGGTTTTTGAAGCTCAAAATTTTGATTTTAAAGGCAATAGATGGAATTCCAGTGTCTCATCAAAATTTAAACTGCCTTTAGAATTTGACTTTGAAATGTCCAGTAATTATAATTCCAAATACACAAGTCTTCAAGGAGGAATATCTGAAAGCTTTTATGTTGATTTTGGGTTAAGAAAGAAACTGTTTAAAGGAAAGTTTATTTTGAATTTAAGTGTTCGCGATGCTTTTGAAACCCGTATTGATGAAAGCTTTTCTTCGCAATCCGATTTTTATTCGTTCAATAACAGAAAACGTGGTCGCTTTGTGACTTTTGGTATTAGTTATGGCTTTGGAAAAGGTGAAGCCATGGAATTTTCAGGACAAAGACATTAATTTTAAAAGCGCTTTACACACAATCCTCTTCGCTCCTATCGTGTCGCTTCGTAAATTGTACAATTATAACAATTAGCGGAATAGCGCTTTTTACTCTGTTTAGAAGAAACTTTTAAAGTTTTATGAGCCACTTATTTCAATGCAATCACTTTGCTCTTTAATACCCACGCCCCATTTATTTCTGCACTGGATGTTACTGTAATTTTATTAGTGCCTGTTTTTTTAAAAACGTCAATAAGTTTTAGGTTTTTATGGACGGTGGTATTAATTACAATAGGCTCGATTAGTAAAGTACCATCTGTTGCATTAAAAACATAAAGGCTCTTGGTTGTGGGTTTTATATCCCAAAAACCTATCTCGTCTGCACCGTCGCTATTAAGGTCTTTAAGATTTTCTAGTTGTGATTGGTACGCACCTTTGATTGTGATGGCTTTTAAAGCCTTATTACTAAATATGATTATGCTGTTGCATCCGCCAACGCATTGCACGGTATCAGTGTTTTGGACATCGGCATTGCTAGCGGAACGTATTTCTGGAGAGATTACAGTAGCATAGTCTGATAGACCGTCGCCATTAAAATCACCATACAATTGCCTGTTATTAGAGATGATAGCGTTACTTTTGCGAGCACTTGGAAAAATGGGTGCATCCAGATTTTCCGCATTTTTAGACACGCCTTCCCGCATTATTTTAAATTCACCATTTTTAATCGTTACTGAAAGATACGAGGGATAATCGGCTTCTACTCCGTTGTAGTTAACGTGTTTGGTGAACGTTACTAAATAGCTTCCCTCCACTTTCGTGACTTCAGATTGGTCATTTAAAATACCCTGTGTATAGTCTGGGAATTGTTGAAACAGCAAATTCTTATCTTGCTGTACGTGGTCTCTGGTGAATTCTTTTTCGTAATAGGTTACTATATCCATATAGTAGCGTTCTAGGTATGGTGACTTTATTTGTGTATGGGCATCATTCCATTGTTTTACAAACTTACGCACCTCTTTTTCGCCACTAGGATTAACCTCATTGCAACCAAGTAATAGTAGAATAAACAGGCAGGAAAAAAGGGAGAAACACTTCATAGTCAGAATGATTTTTTAGCTTTAAAATGAACCTTAAAGATACATGATTTTTTGATGAATTTAGGTTCCACTTATGAATACTTTGTAGGACAAAAGTCGCCTTTCAGAATGTGTTCTTGTAATAACACAATATCTAATCCAACATTAGTAATATGCCGGTGTGCCATTTGGCTCCTTGGTTAAAAAAATCACTTACTATTTCTTAACGTTCTGCCCTGCTTTTATGCAAATCGAGTTTGCGAGATTCATGAACTCAATAGTTTAAAATAAAAACCTTGTGAATAAAGCTCAAGTTATACTTCGACTTCGCTCAGCACAGGCTTCACGCAGAACATTATAGTACATTTTTAATTATGGATTATCAAGTGGATGATTCATAATTAAAATAGAGATTACCTCAAATATGATACTTAACGAATTCTAAGTATAATGACAATTAGCCAATAGCACGTTTCTATTTTTTGAGTTTTTTCATTCTAAAAAAAACGTAACTTGCAAATTGTTATGCGCGCATAGTAATTGTGTATAAAAAATTATAGAAAAATGACCAAGTATAAACATATTTTCGAACCACTGGATTTAGGATTTACAACGCTGAAAAACCGAATTATAATGGGTTCTATGCATACGGGATTGGAAGAGAAAAAAAATGGCTTGGAAAAAATAGCAACCTATTATGCTGAACGTGCAAAAGGAGGCGCTGGTTTAATTGTTTCCGGTGGAATTGCACCCAACATACAAGGATGGACCGCCCCTTTTTCGGCACGTATGAGCACAAAAAAACATGCAAAACATCATAAAGTAATTACAGACGCCGTGCATAGAGAAGGTGGTAAAATATGTATGCAAATTTTACACGCAGGACGCTATGGATATCATCCTTTTGCGGTTGCTCCCTCTGCCATAAAATCCCCAATTACTCCCTTTAAGCCTTTTAAACTAAAACAATCAGGTATAAAACGTACCATTCGCGACTTTGTAAACGCCGCTAAACTTTCAAAATTAGCAGGCTATGATGGAGTGGAAATTATGGGCTCCGAAGGGTATTTAATCAATCAGTTTATTGCAGAAAGAACCAATAAGCGTACGGATGCTTATGGAGGAAGCTATGAAAACAGAATGCGTTTACCAATAGAATTAGTAAAGCAAACACGCGAAGCTGTTGGAAAGAAGTTTATTATTATCTACCGCTTATCCATGCTGGATTTAGTAGAAAACGGAAGCACATGGCAAGAAGTAGTAGCTTTAGGTAAAGAAATTGAAAAAGCTGGTGCAACCATTATAAATACAGGAATTGGTTGGCACGAAGCTCGAATACCAACAATTGCAACATCAGTACCAAGAGCTGCATTTACTTGGGTGACTAAAAAAATGAAAGAAGAACTTTCCATTCCGTTAGTTACTTCCAACAGAATAAACATGCCAGAAACGGCTGAAAAGATATTGGCAGAAGGACATGCAGATCTGATTTCGATGGCACGACCTTTTTTAGCGGATCCAGAATGGGTAAATAAAGCAGAAGCAAATAAATCGGACGAAATAAATACCTGTATTGGTTGCAATCAAGCATGTTTAGACCACGTTTTTGAACAAAAAGTTGCGAGCTGCTTGGTAAATCCAAGAGCGTGCCATGAAACTGAGCTGAATTATCTTCCGACGGAAAAAAAGAAAAAAATTGCCGTAGTAGGTGCTGGTCCTGCAGGTTTAGCTGCGTCAACCATTGCAGCACAACGAGGACATGACATCACTCTTTTTGATGCCGATAAAGAAATTGGAGGTCAATTTAACTTGGCAAAGCAAATTCCAGGGAAAGAAGAATTTTACGAAACCATTCGTTATTTTAATACACAAATCGCATTACATCAGGTAACGGTAAAATTAAACACACGAGTATATGCTGAAGATTTAAAAAACGGCAATTTTGATGAAGTAATATTAGCTACAGGAATAAAACCAAGAACGCTAAAAATTGAAGGTATTGAACATCCCAAAGTACTTAGCTATATTGATGTTTTAAAGTTAAAAAAGCCGGTTGGTAAACGCGTTGCAGTTATTGGTGCAGGAGGTATTGGTTTTGATGTGTCAGAATATTTAGCACATGAAGGTAAAAGCACTTCATTACATATTGACGCTTGGTTAAAAGAATGGGGAATTGATAAAACAATGAAGGCTCGAAGTGGAATTGAAGGTGTAACTGCAGAAGTTCATCCATCACCAAGAGAAATTTTCATGTTTAAGCGTAGCAAGGGTAAATTTGGTGGCAACTTAGGAAAAACTACGGGTTGGATTCATCGTGCTACATTGAAAAAGAAAAACGTACAGTTTATCAATAATGTGCAATACACAAAAATTGATGATGAAGGCTTGCATTATGTTCAAAATGAAGAGCAAAAAGTGTTGGCTGTAGATACTATTGTAATTTGCGCAGGTCAGTTACCATTTAAAGAATTATTAGAACCATTGGAAGCAAATGGTATAAAAGTACATGTAATTGGAGGTGCGGATATTGCGGCTGAATTGGACGCAAAACGGGCCATAAATCAAGCTAGTAGATTAGCATCTATAATTTAACAAATTTAAAATAAAGGTATTAATCCCTCTTTTATTACAAGATTGGGAAGTATTACTAACCTAAAGGGTAATTATTATGTCATATAATTCTTCCACACTCATTTTAAAGAACAGTTACTCGTATCTTTTTCTTTTTTAATCGGGAATTGTTTAATGTATCTACTAATTCATTCGCCATAGTTAGAGGAAATCGACCAATCGACCTGGTGTTGCAACAACAATATGTGTATTATTTTTTAAACGCTCTATTTGAGGTTTTATAGGGATGCCTCCACAAACGGATGCTATTGAAATAAAAGGGCTATGAGACGAAAATGCCGTTAAATTCGCAAATATTTGTTGCCCCAGCTCCCTTGTTGGTGCTAAAATAACTGTTTGTATATTCGTGTTTTCGGTATCAGTTAACTGTAATAAAGGCAACCCGAAAGCAGCTGTTTTTCCTGTTCCTGTTTTTGCTAAAACAACAAGGTCTTCCTTTTGATTTAAAACAACTGGAATCGTCTTTTCTTGTATTTCTGTTGGAACAGAAATTTTTAAATCGGATAAGCTTTGTTGTAATTGCAGATTAATTCCTAAATCGGAAAAGGGTTTTAACATCACATTAATTTTTTGCAAAGGTAACTACACTTTTACAGGGAATACCATCTAATTTGGTTTGATATTCGTTTTAATTGTGTGATATAGAAAAACTGGTTGAATTAGCAACCGGTTATTGAACCCTTTCAGTTACACACATTCCAAAACTCCCCTATTGTTATGTTGTGAAAAGAGTGTTTACAGCTCCACTCCTATCTGGATAAATAGGAGCTGGTGAATCTCGTAAACTCTATTTCATTAACTTAAGTAAAATAAGCTATAGAAAAGAAAACTTTCCTTACGGTTCTTCCCTACTTCTTTCCAAAGCTCAAGTTACATCACACAGGTCATTATAGTATATTTCACAACTTATTAGCTTAATACCGCATATTACTAAAAAAGCCCATCATAATTGATGGGCTCTTTTTTAAAACTTGAAAGTATATATATTAAATAACTTTTACGTTTACTGCGTTTAATCCTTTGGTTCCTTCTTCTAAATTGAATTCAACTTGGTCGCCTTCACGAATTTCGTCAACTAATCCAGAAATGTGTACAAAGTGATCTTTGTCAACACCCTCTTCTGTAATAAAACCAAATCCTTTGGCATTATTGAAAAATTTTACTGTTCCTTTATTCATTGTAATGTAATTAAATTTATAATACTTGTTATATGGCAAAGATGGTGCCAATAATTGGATTTATTACTAATTCTACTGTATTATTTAATTGAACCGCAATTACTTGACCTAAATATTCAACTTTGTTTCTTTAAATGAATTGTTTAAAACTGATGATTTTGAGCAAAAAAAGTGTGTTTATAACCACATTCTATTTTTAATTCACATCTGTATTGATCACTTTGAAGAGGTTTACAAGTTTACCAACTACCTCCGCCTCCGCCGCCAAATCCGCCACCTGAGGAGCCTCCACCTGAACTCCCACTACTTTTTGGGGAACTTACCATATTAGATTGTGTCCCTGCAATAGTTCTTGAAAATGAGCGTGAGAAGTTGTGCATAGTGAGCGCATTGTTTCCCGTAGAAGTATACCAATTTGGGGGCTGTACATTTAATGCTTCAAATTTTCTGGCCCATTTTTCAAATAAACCAAAGGCCAATGCATAGCCCATGGTATTTTCAAAATAACCTGGATCCTCTTTTAATAGCATTTTCAACTTATTTTCTTCGGCAACTTTAATAAACCGTTTGAACCCCTTTAATTCTGATAGTAATTGATTACCAACGGCATTCTTTTTTATCATATAGAAATTTACAAACAGTAATATAACACAGCATACAAATGTGGCTAAGGCAGCTATCAATCCCCAAAAAGTCAAAGATATTAGGGTTAATAATATGGTTAACAGTACTAATACAACATAGGTAATGGTTTGCACTTTTTTAGATTTAGCTTCATAATAAGGCTGTGCTTTTTCTTTTAAAAGCTTAGCAGCACTTGCCATGGTGATATAAAAGGTGTCTTTTAGGCTGCTCACCAGTACTTCTTCAATTGGGCTACTTGAATTATCAGCAAAAAGACCATTAAAAATTTTTAATTCGTAATCAGGAGAATCAACCGGTAATGCTTTAAGTTTAATAATTTTAGTGTCCTTTTTACCTAAAACCCATTTCTTTTTAATCTCCTCAATTCTTATATGTCCTTTTGAGCCCCAATGAGGTATCAAAGAAATAAGATCAGAATTATCTTCTTTATCGTTAATTAAAAACCCAGCCATGGCAGGATCAATATTTTTTGGCGCATAATAACTTGTAGTGGCTATGACTTTTTGGTCTTTGCCATATTTATCCCATACGGCATAAAATAAAGCTATTAGAGCTCCAATTAAAAACACCCATCCATATTGATTCCAAAAAGGCCAGAGTGGTTTTATTTCGTTTATGGAATTTAAAGGAAGATTTATTAAAACCGTCACACTTTGACCAGGATAAGAAACAAAATTGCTTTTACTGGTGGCGACCATTACATTATTTTCAAAATGAAAATCAAAATCAGTGCTTATATTGGTATTATTGGTATTGCCGGAGTACACAAAACAGTTTTCTTTACTAAGCTGTATGTTAGCAGGTGCTTCAATTTTAAAGCTGATTTTATGAAATTCTGCAATCCAGCCATCCGGTTTTAGATTCCAATAAAAGCGAATTTGGGGTTCTTCAAAAAGAAAGGCATTCTTAACACGGTATTTAATTTCATAATGCTGTGGCCCAATCAAGGTTTTATCCTTATCCCCTATTTTGATGTCCATTTTTTTGGAGAGCTTTTGTACAAACCCGAAAGGCGCATCAAATTTATAGTTAGGAACTTTTATTTTACTGATTTCTATTTTCCGTTTTTCTTGTGTTCCTTCTGAATTAGTAAGATTGTATTCAGTAAGAATGGTTCTATAAATGCCGTGTTTATAGGTTTCAAAGTTAAGATCGTAATTTTCATCCACATCAAAATATCCCTTCTCAGAAATTATAATGTCTACGGAATACTTGTTAACCGTAAAATCTTGAGAATACCCTTTGCAAATAACAAAGAGCGCGAGCATAAGAAGATGCACATGTTTCATCACGAAAAATCTACCTTAACATTGGCTCTACTGGTTTCATCTGTTTCAAAAAAGTCGAAATGCTGATATTTAAACATGCTGGCAAATAAAACCCCTGGAACACTTTCTCCATAGGTATTATTTTCACGTACGGTTCCATTATAATATCTACGGCTACGTTCTAAATTTTCCTCAATAACATTTAGTTTTTCCTGTAAATCAAGAAAATTGGTGTTGGCTTTTAAATCTGGATACGCCTCGCCCAATGCGAAAATACTGCGTAGGCTTTGTTGCAATTGGTTTTCAGCCTTAATCTGGGCATTTATATCTCCAGTTGGCACTTGCATAGCTGCATTTCTGGCATTGACAACGGCTTCAAAAGTAGATTTTTCATGTTTTGCATAGCCTTTAACGGTCTCTACTAAATTAGGAATTAAGTCATAACGTCGTTTTAAAGCAACATCAATATTGCTCCAAGCGTCTTTTACTAAATTTCTGTTTTTTGCAAAACGATTGAAAACAGTAACAATGAATAAAACCAAGAGTAAACCAAGACCTAATAAGAGAAGTATTGCACCCATAATAAAAATATTTTGAAATTAATGATTAACTAAGATACAATATTCTTACCATATATTATTAATAATAACACCTTCAAATTTAGCAATTTAGCCGTACAGGGTTAGCGCTAATCCTATTACAAAATCATCAATAAGCCATTATTTTTTTCGCTTTGCTTTCATTTGCTGAAACAATTCTTTAAACATGCCACGGGCAATCAATAATTTCATGATCTCATTGGTTCCGGCATAAATTCTAGCCACCCTGTTATCAGCATACATGCGGGCAATTGGGTAATCCCATATATAGCCATAACCTCCAAATAATTGCAGGCATTCATCAACTACCTTACTGTGCATATCTGTAGCGGAATATTTTGCCATGGAGGCACTTTCCGCTGTTAACTTATGATCTGATAATAATTGTGTACATCGATCTATAAACGCCTGATGAATTTGAAGTTGTGTTGCACATTCAGCGAGTTTAAATTGTGTGTTTTGAAATCCTGCAATGGGTTGTTTAAAGGCGGTTCTTGTAGAGGTGTATTCAATGGTTTTTTCTATAGCCCCTTCTGCTCCACCAATAGCACCAAGGGCTACTGTTAAGCGCTCTCTAGCTAATTCTGTCATCATAATTTTGAAACCCAATCCTTCTTCCCCTAATAAATTTTCTTTTGGAACTTTTACATTATCAAAAAATAATTCACAGGTGTCTTGGGCTTTCATTCCTATTTTTTTGAAAGGAACTCCTTTTTCAAAACCTTCGGATGCACTTTCCATTATCAATAATGACACACCTTCCTTTTCTGTTCCCAAATTAGTTTTTACAGCTACTATGGACATATCACTCATATATCCATTCGTGATAAAGGTTTTTTGTCCGTTTACCAAATAATAGTCCCCTTTATCTACAGCAGATGTTTTGATGGCTTGAAGATCACTACCACAGTTTGGCTCGGTCATACCAAGGGATGTAATCATTTTTCCGGTTGCCATTAAGGGAAGATATTTTTGTTTTTGAGCTTCTGTACCATACTTAAAAAGATACGGAGCAATAATATCTGAATGTAATGAAAAACCTGGTCCGCTGATGCCTTCTTTTGCCATTTCTTCAATAAATAAGGCACTATAACTAAAATCTAAACCACTACCACCATATTGCTCAGGCATATCAATACAAAGCAAGCCTAATGCTCCAGCGCGTTCCCAGATTTTACGACTCACCATGCCGTCTTTTTCCCATTGGTCTATATGATCCATAATTTCATTTTTGATGAAATCTTGAATCATATTTTGCATCATTTTATGTTCTTCTGATGCGTATATTTCGCGTTCTATTAAAATATTTTGTAACATATTATCGACAAATCAGGTTAGAATAATTTTTTTCAATATATGTAAAGATAGCATCTTTTTACTGGTTGTTTGAAAGATAGCGTGCATCCAATCACCTATAATGAGACAGATTATAATATCTCGATAAGTTTTCTGATTGTTTAATAAATCTTATCCTTCGAATTTATAGCTTTTAGAGGGCTATTTTAAAACCTAGCTGAACTTAAGGGTGTTTCTTTCTTATTACTGATATTGCGGATTGTTTTCGTCTAAAACAATATCTTTTGTCGCCACATATAAATCACCTTCCTTTTTGAGTTTAAGAATGCTATTGATTCCATTTCGTTTTAATTTAGAACGACAGTACTTAGATAATAATGGATCATTATCAAAAACCATGGCCGTCATAGCATATTCAGATTTACCAGGCACTTTAATAACCGGATTTATAAGTTTAAGTTCGTTACTATGATGATATGTACCGGGTACAAATGTGTAGAATGTATAATGACCATCAGAACCGGTTTTAATCCAGCCTCTGTGATGGATATAGCGTTTTTCATTATGAATTTCCATTTTATATTCTCCATTTGCGTCTGTTTGAGAGATGGAAAGAAGCACGCCATTTGCAGGTGTTTTTCCATCATTTTGAAAAATGGTCCCGGTTATCATTAGTTTCTCCTTGTTTTTATCAAAATCAGGAATGGTATCCGTATTGTTTAACGGACGTTCAGAATAATTATAAATAGGACTGCTTTTCTTAAAAAAAGAAAGAGATTCTTCCAAAGTACTGTTAGATTCTTGTGCCAAAACCGTTTGATAAGAAAACAGAATGTAGGCAAAACAAATGAGGGTCATTAACTTTTTCATGAGGGTCTTAGATTAATTAATTTTTTAAATCTAAATAATTTAGTCCGTTACAGACTTAAAAATCACATGAACTCTAAAATTAAACGATAAAATGAACATTTTGCTCCTAATATTAAGGAATCCAAATCGATGTTAAAGAAAATTAAATGCTGAAACACCCTATTATTTAGAGAGCAGTAATTATTTAAGATATGATGTTTTCGAGGCAATAAATAAACATCAAAAATTCATGGGGTCTATTATAAAAACTTATATTTATGCGAAAGGATTTTTACAAATTAATTGGTATCCCAAACAAACTAAATCGAATAGAGAGAATTTCCTCGATATCTTTTAAACTAATTAAAAGTAACAAACAGCATAAATAAATTAAATATGATAACAGAAACCATTTTATTAAAACAAAGACCAATTGGGAAACCAAAACTATCTGATTTTGAGTTTTTAAAAAAAGAAACCAATTTAGCTATTAAGAAAGGTGACATTCTTTTAGACACCATTTATATTTCTGTAGATCCGTATTTAAGAGGAAGAATGAACGATGCTAAATCTTACATTCCACCCTTTGAAGTTGGAAAACCCATAAGTTCAGGTTTAGTTGCTAAAGTCATGGCGTCAAAAAATGACCATTTTAATGAGGGGGATTATGTTTCAGGAATGTTAGAATGGAAAACAAAACAAATTTCTACAGGTGAAGGTTTAATAAAAATCGATAAAAATTCAGCACCACTAAGCGCTTACTTAGGAATTTTAGGAATGACAGGCTTTACAGCCTATTTAGGCCTTACAGAAATTGGTAAACCTAAAGCTGGAGAAACGTTGGTGGTTTCTGGTGCCGCTGGCGCCGTTGGAACAGTTGTCGGTCAGATTGGGAAAATTTTAGGCTTGCATGTGGTTGGTATTGCAGGTACCGATGAAAAAACTGAAATGCTTATTTCTGAATTTGGTTGTGATCATGCCATAAATTATAATACCACCGCAAATATGAAGGACGCTATAAAAAAGGCCTGCCCAAATGGTGTTGATATTTATTTTGATAATGTTGGTGGACCCATTTCTGACGCCATTCTATTTAATATCAACAAATTTGCCAGAATGATTATTTGTGGTGCAATTTCGGTATATAATAATACAGAGATTCCTCAAAGTATGAGTGTACAACCATTTTTGATTAAAAACAGTGCTTTAATGCAAGGATTTATAATTTTTAATTATGCAGATAAATTCCCGGACGCCATAAAACAGCTCTCTACATGGTTAGGAGAAGGCAAATTAACATATAAAGAAACCATTGTTGAAGGTTTTGAAAATACCCCTCAGGCATTTATGGATTTATTTAACGGAAAAAATAAAGGTAAAATGATAGTGAAAGTCTAATGTTAAAAAGCAACTAAAACTATTATCGAATACCTGTATCTATATCAATATTAAGCATAGTAGTTTCATTTTTACTAATATTGACTGTTGCTGGCAATGATGAACCAAAAAAGTGTTCGTTCACCAGATCAACAACGTAGATGCCTTCTGGTATTTCAAAAGTGTAAGTACCATCCAACATTTGGTTGAATCAATCCTACTTTGGTTTTTTTATCTGAAGTCCAAATAGCAATCGGCCATGCTTTATAGGTTTCTGCAGTAGGTTGACAATAGGGGTCTGGCGGATTCGTTTCCACCGGACAAATGGGTCCAATTGTAACCTTTCCTCTCAATTCTCCTTGATTTAAAATCTGATTTTGTCCTGAATCACAACTAAAATTTGAGGTTATTATTAGTCCAAAGAACAACATGGAGAGGTGCTTGCGAAAACGACCTCGTGAGTGGACTATCCTTAAAATTTGTAGGTTCATATTGTCAAAATTTAGGGTTTTTCATGTAAAGTTAGTCAAAAAAACAATTTCATTGGTTTATCCTTTTGAAAAATAATCTTAGTGATACTTTAAAATAATCGTCCTATATCATCATTAATGTTTTTAAACAAAAAATATAATCAAATTTGAATTCTGTAATTATAGTTATATAAAACCTAATCAAATAAAATTTATATAAATTTGATTTTTTAAAACCTAATACAGAACATGGCTGGTAAAAAGATTTTCGGCACATTTGAAGGGGTATTTACACCTTCTATATTGACTATCCTCGGTGTAATTATGTATATGCGTTTAGGCTGGGTCGTTGGTAACGCAGGTTTAATTGGTGCTATTGTAATTATTTTAATTGCCCACGTTATATCTGTTTCAACAGGTTTAAGTGTGTCATCGGTGGCTACTGACAAAAAAATTGGAGCTGGAGGTATCTATTATGTGCTTTCAAGAAGTATGGGGATTCCTATTGGTGGCTCTATCGGCATTGCTTTATACGTTGGGACGGCTTTTTCCATTGCGCTTTATTTAATAGGGTTTGCTGAAAGCTTTAATGGCTATTTTGGATTTGATTTGACCATTAATGCATACAGACTAACAGGCACCATTGCTTTAGTATCTTTAACAACTTTGGCTGTTATAAGCACTTCGGTTGCCTTAAAAGCGCAGTTTTTTATTTTTGCAGCTATTATAATTTCAATTATTTCTATTTTTTTAGGTACCTCTGATTATATCCCTCAATCCATCCCCATGTTTTCCACAACAGATTCTGTTCCATTAGAAGTTGTGTTTGCCATATTTTTCCCTGCAGTAACAGGATTTACAGCTGGTATTGCTATGAGTGGAGATTTAAAAGATCCTAAACAGTCTATTCCAAAAGGAACCTTAGCCGCAATTGGTGTTGGTTTGGTAATATATTTAGTTCTTGCCGTTTTTATGGCTTACAATGTAGATTCGGAAGTATTGAAAACCGATAATAATATTTTAATGCAAATCGCTTTATTTGCACCTGCCGTTGTTGCGGGCATTTGGGGAGCCACCTTATCTTCTGCATTAGGTGGTATTTTAGGTGGCCCTAGAATTTTGCAAGCCATGTCAATTGATAAAGTCACCCCAAAAATTTTCGGTACAGGAAAAGGTAAAAACAATGAACCCATTAATGCCTTGATTTTAGTTTTTTTAATTGCTGAAGCAGGCATTTTAATTGGTGAACTGGATGTTATAGCCCGTGTGGTGTCTATGTTTTATTTAACAGCCTATGGTTTTATAAATTTATCATTTTTCCTTGAAAGTTGGGCGAATCCAGATTTTCAACCCACATTTAAAGTGAAACGCTGGATAGGATTATTAGGATTCATAGCCTGCTTTGGAGTGATGTTTAAATTGGATATGTTCGCTATGATTGGTGCTTTGGCGTTGGTAACGCTGTTATATTTCTTATTGCAACGCAAAGAAGTAAAATTACAATCAAATGATGTTTGGCGAAGTGTTTGGGAAAATGTAGTCAATAAAGGTTTGAAAAAAATTCATGATAAAGATGATGAAAACTCAAGTTGGAACCCAAATATCATATTATTTAGCGGTGAGAGTAGTCACCAGTCCTACTTATTAGAACTTAGTAAAACCGTTTCTGGAAAAACAGGTATTGTCACAAATTTTAAATTAATTTTAAATAAAGACAATGAAAAACCGCTTAAAAAGAATGAACAAATAGTACGAGAAGATATTTTTAATGACCTCGGAATTTTTGCAAGACAAATAAAAGTGGATAATATATACCAAGGCATTACAAATATTGCCACGACGTTTGGATTTTCGGGCGTAGAACCCAATACGGTTATGATGGGCTGGCCTAAAGGGTTAGAGAATTCTGAAGATTATGCTAAAATGACAGAAACACTGTTATATTTAGATTACAACCTGTTATATTTAGATTTTGACGAAAAAATGAAATTTGGTAATTATCAGACGGTTGATTTTTGGTGGCGTGAAACAGACAGCAAAAATGCGGAAATGATGTTGAACATTGCTCGTTTTATAATTTCTTCACCAAGATGGAAAAACACCATTATTAGAGTGCTGTTTGTGAATAACAATAATGCTAAAAATGACCTGATATATGCAAAAGTTTCAAAACTTGTAGAAGCATTGAGAGTAAATGTTGAAATTAAAATTATTGATAATGTGGTAAAACAAATTCCGTTTTATGATATTATTTCAAGATATTCAAACACAACCGATTTAACTATTATTGGAATTCCTAATTATAACATTGAAGATCAGGCTGAATTTATTTTAAAAACGAACAATTTGTTTGATACCATTGGTTCAACATTACTTGTAAAAGCAGCAAATAATTTTAATGTTCTTGATTTAAATTTTGCAAAAAACAAATAGTTTGCTCCTACCCTAGCAGGATTATCTCATGCTCAAAGTAATTGGATAATCATAAAAAAAAGGGATTGAACCATTAGTTCAATCCCTTCAATTAAGCAAATATCATGACGTTTTTACATTATTTTAATTGAACGTATTGGTTTTTGCTTAGCTTCTTCCTTTTTAGGAAGTTTAATGCTTAAAATACCATCAGTATAAGTGGCATTGATTTTACCATCATCAACAGAATCTGGCAGTGTGAATGTTCTTTTAAATGAAGAATAACCATACTCTCTGCGAGTGTAATTATCTTCTTTTTCCTCATTTTCTTCTTTTGTTTCAGAAGAAATTGATAAAATTTGATTGTCTAAATCAATATGGAAGTCAGATTTTTTAAAACCAGGTACCGCCATATCAACAAAATACGCATCCGCCTCTTCCTTAATATTAACTTTTGGTAAAGTTATACCTGCATTAAAATTTGTTGAAAATACTGAAGGCAGATTAGCATTTAAAATGTCATCAATAAAAGACCAGTTTGGGAAATTTGATAAACTTGGTGTTCTTGTCAAACCTCCATTTCTAGGAACAGTTACTAAAGTGCTCATAATAATAAAAATTTTAGTTAAACATTATACTTTTTTAAAAATAAGTTGTCAAATAAAATGCCAAAATTTAAAAATATTTTTCACTTTAACATTTTTGCTTTTTTTTAACTATTAAAGGAATGAATGTCATATATAAAGTGACATATTTACGTTTTAATAATCAAATTTTTTGCCATTTTGTCATTAAATAATTCTCGAAGTAAGCCCGCGAGGTGCTTAATGAAAAAGAACTTATTAATGGCGTGATAGAACCTTGGTTTTTTATACTTTCCTTTTTAACTCACAAGACAGTGTCCTTGGGCGATTTTTTTGATTAAAACTAAATTTTTGTTAAAAAATGAATGTTCATTCTTTTTTTATCTATATTTGTACCACACTTAAAAAGTATGTCAAAAACATTAAAAAGTCAATTAAAACGGGAGTCGCTTGTGAAAGCGACCATGAACCTGGTTAATAATAGCGGTTTTCATGCCACACCAATGTCTAAAATAGCAAAAATGGCAAACGTGTCGCCAGCAACAATTTACTTGTATTTTGAAAATAAACAAGACCTTGTAAACAAAGTATATATAGAAGTTAAAGGAGCTTTTACTACCTATGCGTTTGCAACATATAATAAGGACATGCCAGTTAAAACAGGTTTTGAAATAGTATGGAAACGTATTGCAGATTTTAAACTTAAAAAATGTGATGAAGCTATGTTTTTAGCGCAGTGTGATAATACACCTATGATTGATGAGGCCAGCAGACAAGAAGGGTTAAAACATTTGCAACCCCTGCTCGATTTATGGGAACGTGGTAAAAGGGAAGGTCTTATTAAACCATTATCCCCCTACTTATTATATGCTTATACCATTAGTCCGTTGTCCTTTTTAATGGTTATGCAGCAGCGTGGGGCTTTTCAGTTAAATAAGAACCATATAGAAGATGCCTATCAAGCAGCTTGGAACAGTATTAAAATATAAAAAACAGAATTAAATAAATAAAAATGGAATTATTGGATAAATTAAATTGGAGATATGCTACAAAAGCAATGAATGGCAAAAAGGTAGCTCAAGATAAAGTAGATAGAATTATTGAAGCTGCTCGTTTAGCTCCAACATCAAGTGGTTTACAACCTTTTGAAATCATGGTCATTACTAATCAAGAGGTTAAAGAAAAAATTAAACCGGTAGCCTGGAATCAATCTGTAATAACCGATTGTTCTCACTTATTGGTATTTGCTGCCTGGGACACTTATACTGCAGAGCGTATTAATAAAATGTTTGATTTAACAAACGAAATTCGCGGATTTAAAAATGAAGGTTGGGAAAATTACAGACAAATGTTGTTGAATATGTATCCTAAAAAAGATGCTGAAGAAAACTTTAACCATGCAGCAAAACAAGCTTATATTGCTTTTTCCCAATCTATTGCTGCTGCAGCCTTTGAAGGTGTTGACTCCACACCTATTGAGGGGTTTGACCCCAAAGCGGTAGATACCATTTTAGGATTAAGGGACAAAGGATTGCGAAGTACCGTTTTATTGGCATTAGGCTATAGAAAAGAATCAGATGACTGGTTGGTAAACTTAGTTAAAGTGAGAAAAAGCACAGAAGATTTGGTTACGGTTATTGAATAGACAATAGGAGTCAATGAGTATCTGATTAAAAATAAAAAAAAGCATGAATAATTTTGAATTTAAAAACCCAACTAAAATCATATTTGGGAAAGACACCATAGAAAAACTAACAACAGAAATACCCGATAACGCTAAAGTATTATTGCTTTATGGAAGCGGGAGCATTAAAAAAAATGGTATTTACGAGCAAGTAAAAAAAGCATTAAAAAGCGTAGTAGTCATTGAGTTTGGTGGTATTCCGGCAAACCCGGAATATGCAGTATTAATGGAAGCATTGAAAATAATCAAGGAACAGAACATAACATTTTTATTAGCTGTAGGAGGAGGATCTGTTATAGATGGCACCAAATTCTTGTCTTCTGCGGCCCTTTATAAAGGAGATACACCATGGGATATTTTAACAAGCAATACGCCTACCACTAAAGGCATGCCTTTTGGAACGGTGTTGACCTTACCGGCAACAGGTTCTGAAATGAACTCGGGGGCTGTTATTACACGTAAAGATACACAAGAAAAACTAGCCATGGGAGGTCCGGGATTATTTCCAATATTCTCGATTTTAGACCCACAAGTGATACAATCCATACCAGAACGGCAACTTGTAAATGGTATTACAGATGCTTTTATGCATGTATTGGAACAGTACATGACCTATCCTGCTGGTGCTTATTTACAAGATCGATTTGCTGAAGGTATTTTACAAACCTTGATAGAAATCGCTCCAAAGGTAATTGATGATCCATCAAATTATATTGCAGCCTCCAACTTTATGTGGTGTTGCACCATGGCCCTTAATGGTTTAATACAAAAAGGCGTGCCGACAGATTGGGCAGTTCATGCCATAGGACATGAATTAACGGCACTATATGGAATAGATCACGCGAGAACCCTGGCCATTATTGCGCCCAGTCATTACAAATACAATTTTGAAGCCAAAAAACAAAAATTGTCACAGTATGCAGAACGTATTTGGAATATTAACGAAGGTAGTACTGATGATAAAGCAAACGCTGCAATTGAAAAAACGGAGGAATTCTTTAACAAATTAGGCATCAACACAAAACTATCACAATACACAGGTGATTATGAAGGTACCGCTCAAAAAATTTCAGGGCGTTTTACAGAACGTGGTTGGTTGGGTTTAGGTGAACATAAAACCTTGACTCCATCCGATGTTGAGAAAATTGTCGCCATGGCCTATTAATTTTATAACCATGAAAGCACTAAATAATATTGGCATTAGCAATTATAACTATTGCAAGTTGTATTAACAAAGTGAAGAATGACTCTGAAATTATTAAAACAAAAGAATTTAACAATAAAATAACAAACAACAAAATGAATATATTATTTGTACTAACATCTCACGATAAATTAGGGGATACAGGGAAAAAAACAGGTTTTTGGGTTGAAGAATTTGCAAATCCATATTACACATTATTGGACAAAGGTGCTACTATTACATTGGCAACGCCTAAAGGCGGAAAAGCCCCAATAGATCCAAGCAGTGATACACCAAATACCAGTACAGAAGCTACAGAACGCTTTAAAAAAGATGAAGCAGCACAACAGAAAATAAACAGCACAGTGGTTCTATCTGAAATTAAACCAGACGATTATGATGCGGTATTTTATCCAGGAGGCCATGGGCCACTTTGGGATTTGGCAGAAGACAAAATATCCATCCATTTAATTGAAACTTTTAATAAGCAACAAAAACCAATAGCATTTGTATGTCACGCTCCAGCAGCTCTTAAAGCGGTCAAAAATGAAGATGGTACACCAATTGTAAAAGGCAAAAAAGTAACGGGTTTTTCCAATACAGAAGAAGAAGCTGTACAATTAACCAATGTTGTACCTTTTTTAGTAGAGGACATGCTTAAAGAAAATGGCGGTATTTATTCTAGAGGAGATGATTGGTCTGCGTATGCAATTCAAGACGGAAATTTAATTACAGGACAAAATCCCGCTTCGTCAGAATTAGTGGCAAATAAGTTATTAGAGATACTTAAATAAACACTAAACAATCAGTATTATGAAAGAGGCTGTATAACTTTTTAAACAGCCTCCTTTTTTTGGACTATTTTTGTATCAACAATATAAACTCCCAACACCTGAGTTGGGTAGATAACTCAGAAAATTATGGTATAAATTGTGGCATGTCAGCTACTTATTCATCATCAATTTTAGAGACATTCCCTTGATAGCGAATAAAAAACCGATGCGTACTATTAACGGAGATTGCACTGGTTAAATTTGGGAATAATTCAATATTAACCGTATAACTTTCAGTTAAATTTGTTTTATCAGGGATACTAAAACTTATAAGATAGCTATTCTTTTTTCCCTTTTTAACTTCATAGTTCTTAGGAATATCATCAAATTGAATCCCTGTATTGACACTTGCATAGCCTCCCCCCATCTGCCGTTCCCCAAAATAAGGCAAGTATCCTGTTATACTATCGCCTTTGATCTTTACAAAATTTGAGTTACCTATCAAACTGATTGAATTCACCGAGCTACCAAGAGGAAGCAATCCTGCATTTAAGATACTGCTAAGCGCATTTGTTACTTGAGGATATGCCCATTCCGATTCAATTTTAAATGATTTATGGGTTACCTTAAATCCGCAAGCAACTAATTTGTCAATTTAAAATTAAT
>TARA_R110002050_G_scaffold32534_9_pt1 | contig 22216 bp, 12 predicted proteins | sample TARA_R110002050 | Tara Oceans TARA_R110002050 (sample SAMEA4396988) | marine metagenome | biome: Polar Biome; feature: [DCM] deep chlorophyll maximum layer (ENVO:01000326); material: water (ENVO:00002006), including particulate matter (ENVO:01000060) such as... | depth 25 m
CACAGGAATCTAAGATCGATATTATGGTTTTTAGAAAGGCTGCTAAAGTTGATGTTGAGAACATTGCAACTTTACATTCCGTAAGCTGGCAGCAAAATTATAGAGACTCCTTTAGTGATCATTTTTTAGATCATCAGGCATTCGATAATAGATTAATTGAATGGAAAAAGCGCTTTGAAAATCCGTCAGATGATCAATTTGTTGTTATAGCGGAGGAGGATGACGAGTTTTTGGGTTTTATGTGTGCCTATTTCAATCATGATGCCCAATACGGTACATTACTGGATAATTTACATGTAGGCCTACATACTCAAGGAAAAGGTGTAGGTACAAAATTAATGACCGCTTTAGCGGAAGAAATCCTAACGCGGAATAGTGAAAATGGTTTTTACCTATGGGTTTTAGATACCAACGCCGCTGCGATTTCCTATTATGAAAAAATAGGTGGCGTTGCTATGGAAACTGTTGAGTCTAATGATATTGGAGATAAGACTTTTTTAAAAATCAGATATTATTGGCAAAATGCCTCAGCGTTTTTAGAAAATGTAAAAGCCAAAAAATCATAAAATGAATATTGAAGAATACCGGGAGTACTGCATAGCGAAAAAGGGTGTTACAGAATCCTTTCCTTTTGATGAGGTTACCCTGGTATTCAAAGTAATGGGCAAGATGTTCGCCTTATGTGGTTTGGATCATGTGCCTTTGCGTATTAACCTAAAATGTGATCCTGATAGGGCTATAGAACTTCGTGAAGAACATGATGGTATTATAGAAGGCTGGCACATGAGCAAAAAACATTGGAATACGGTCTACCTTGATAGCATCTCTAAAGACTTAACAAAAGAGCTTATTGACCATTCGTACGATTTGGTAGTTTCTAAACTGACCAAAAAGGTTAAGGCGGAGCTTGAAGCACTTTAATACTACTTTCCATTTATAGAAACCATTTTCTAAGGTTATCTTTACCTTTTTAAAGGGTTTATTTGAATGAATAATTTACAAGAGTTTTATACCACTAAAGTAAACGGTTTTGAAAAACAGATCGAGGCACTGAACAAACAATTATTTACGTTCAGTATACTTCGTTTGCTAATATTTCTTGGGACCATTGTTGCCATATATTTCGCATCTGTAGATGCTAAATATGTCATTGGTGTACTGTGTGTGGGTATACCGTTGTTCTTGTATCTGGTGAGCAAATACACGAATCTTAAACATCAAAAATCAAAATTAGAGGCATTAAAGGAAATTAATGCGGTAGAGTTACAGGTGTTGAATAGGGATTATTCTAACCTTCCCAACGGAAAGGAATATGCTGACGATATTCATTATTTCAGTCAAGATATTGATCTTTTTGGCGAAGGTTCTTTTTATCAAGTTTCCAATAGAACAAAACTTGCCGAGGGTAGCTTGTTGTTGGCAGATATCTATAAGGAAAATTCCATAAATGAGATAAAGGAAAAACAAGAAGCTATTGCCGAGATAGCGGAGAAAGTAGATTGGAGGCAAGAGTTTTCAGCCATGGCAGCATTGACGAAAACAGAAACTTCTACACATACTATCGTTACTTGGTTAAAGAACTATAAGTCCTTTGTGCCAAAGGCGATGAAATTTATTCCTTCCGTATTTTCTATTTTTTCAGTAACTATATTCATAGCGTACTTTTTGGATTATCTACCAGAATCAGTGTTGATAACATGGCTGGTTTTAGGAATGGTCATTGTTGGATTGTTCACTAAAAAAGTGACCAATTTAGGTCAAAGTGCCTCAAAAATGAAGTCTACCTTTGATCAGTACAATCAGCTATTGGCTATGATTGAAGAGACTGAATTCACATCAAATTTATTAAAGAGGCAGAAGGCGAATATTCTAAGTAATGGGGAGCAAAATTCTAAGGTGTTAAAGAAATTTGCTTCGTTATTGAGCAATCTAGACCGAAATAATAATCTATTATACTTAATATTTGCTAACGGATTTTTTCTTCGATCGTTAACCGATTGTCTGGCAGTTGAAAAATGGATCGAAGAACACGGTAAAAGCGTGGGAACCTGGTTCAATACTATCGCATTTTTTGATGCTTATAACAGTTTAGGGAACTTTGCTTTTAACCATCCAAATTTTACGTATCCTACAATTACTGATGATGAGGTGGTGTTGAATTCTAAAAACGCAGGTCACCCCTTATTGGATCCTAACAAAAGTATTTTGAATGATATTACTATAGAGGGCGGACAGTTCTTTATTATCACAGGAGCTAACATGGCAGGTAAGAGTACGTTTTTAAGAACGGTATCTTTGCAGATTATGATGGCAAATGTTGGTTTGCCCGTATGTGCCCAAGAGGTCAGTTATTCCCCTATAAAATTAATAACGAGCATGCGTACTACAGATTCATTGACAGATGATGAGTCTTACTTCTTTTCTGAGTTAAAACGCTTACGTTATATAGTAGATGAAATACAAGTTGACCGTTACTTTATTGTACTGGATGAAATCTTAAAAGGAACAAATAGTACTGATAAGGCATTAGGATCACGAAAGTTTGTGGAACGCTTGGTGAAAAGTAAATCTACCGGGATTATAGCCACTCACGACCTTAGTCTATGTGAAGTCGCCAATGAATATAATGCGGTTAAAAACCATTATTTTGATGCTGAAATCATAGATAACGAATTGCATTTTGATTATACGTTCAAAGATGGTATATGCCAAAATATGAACGCTTCTTTTCTGTTAAAAAAGATGGGGATTATTGAGTAAGAATATTTTGTTCATAGATTTAACGGTGTAATATTTTTCCGTCTTTTTTATGCATAGAATAACGCTTTTATTTCTTATTCTGATTTCAAATATTCTGTTGGCCCAAAATGAAATTGGTAACAAATTGGTCAAGGATAAATTCTTAAAGTATTTTGAATTACCACGAGAGTCCGTATTTCTACATACTAATAAAACAACGTACATAGTCAATGAAGAAGTATGGTTAAAAGGTTATGTGTATGATAGACATAATGGTAAACCGTTCAGTGAAACTACAACGGTTCACGTAGGGTTGTATAATGTTGACGGCAAGAAATTTGATGACTATCATTTTAAAGCAAGCAATGGTTATTTTAAAGGTAATATCGCTGTAGATTCAATGCTTGCGAGTGGCGAGTATTATCTTCGTTCAAGTACCAATTGGATGAAGAATTTTATAGAAGATGATTCATTTGTTCAGAAGATTACCATATTAAATGAGAAGCTAATTGAAAAGGCTAAATCAGTTAGGGAATATGATATTCAATTTCTGCCTGAGGGCGGTAATTTAATTGAAGATGCACCCGGTGTTATGGGTGTAAAGGTGACTGATGCTAATGGCTATGGTGTAAAAATAGTAGAAGGGTCGGTATTCGATACTAATGATACGCAAGTTGCTAGATTTTATACGTCAATTTTTGGTTTAGGGAAATTTAATTTTAATCCAAAGGCGGGTATTGAATATGTGGCTAAAATAAAATTTGACGATGGTAGTACAAAAACGACCAAAATACAAAAGCCTTCTAAGGTTGGTATTTCTTTTACCGTAAAGAGTGTTAATAATGATCAGTTCGTTATAAGTCTTACTACAAACATTGCAACAAAAGAGATTATTAATGAAAAACAGTTTTATTTGTTGGTACATAAAGACGGCCACGCAAATAGAATTCCAATTACTTTCCCAAAGAATAAACTATATGTGTCAAAGGTTTTAAATAAAGAAGTGCTTAATAAAGGGATGAATATATTGACCCTATTTAATTCAGATGGTAGGCCTATTGCTGAACGGTTGATTTTTAACTATGCTGATCTTTTAGATGCCGAATTAGAGATCAGCAAATTGTCTACAGCATCAGATTCATTGAATATTCAAGTTAAGCTTCTTGATACTGCTAAAGCACTACAAAATTTAAGTGTCTCTGTTTTACCCGGTAATACAATTTCTTACAATCAAAAAAACTCTATCTATAGTACCTTTTATTTAAAGCCTTATGTAAAAGGATTCATTGAAAATCCTAAATATTATTTTAAGGATGTTACCCCTAAGAAAGAGAAAGATCTTGATCTTTTATTGATGACCCAGGGTTGGTCTAGATATGATTGGACCAATATTTTTAAAGGAGCACCAAACCGGTTTTTTGAATTTGAAAATGGAATTGATTTGGAAGGGTCTATTTATAATAAAGGTGTTACTTCAAATGATAAACTTTTAGTTAGTTTCCCAGATAACCGTAGTAGGTATTTGGATATTTTGGACAATAGATTTTTAATTCAAAGGAACTTTCCGGTTAAAGGTGAGACTTTAGAATTTACTTTGATCAGGGAGAATAGAAAATTAGCGAAAGTTAATATTGATTTAAATATAAGGTTGGGGGGTATACCCAATGAAATTGAAACCACATGGAAAGAAAAGGCAGATTTTATCAACGATAATGATTCTGAAGATGTAATTGTACCTAGCATAACTTATGCCGATAATACGATAAACCTAAATGAGGTGACTGTAATTGAAGAAAAGCTTAAAACTACTGTTGAAAAAAACACTTTAATTCCTAAGTACTTGTCAAGAAAAATGACAGAAGTAACTGAAAATCTAGAATTTAGCTTACCGTATGTTACTGATATTATTAGGTCTAGGGGTTATAATGTGCTGGAGGGGCTTCAGTTTGGTAGTACAAGCCGTGTTATTATTAGGTCAATTATTCCATCTTCCTTTCTTGGAGGTAGTACTTATCCTGTTCCAATTATATACCTAGATAATGCCCGTTTACCAAATTTTGATATTTTATATAAAATGCCCACAACCGAAATAGAAAGTTTTATGATTGATAAGACTGGGTCATTTGAAGGAGCAAGAGGTGCGGGTGGTGTAATTCGAATTTATACTAGAAGATTACCAAGAGATTACAATGATCGGTATAGTAGGGATGAAAATGTTTTTAAGTACGAACTTAAAGAAGGGTTTGAGCCTGTTAAGAAGTTCTATACCCCTAAATACACATCATACCTTTCTAACGAATTTGAAAATTTTGGCACCATACATTGGGTTCCTGAATTACAGACCAATGAAAACGGTATTGCTACTTTTAAAATCTTAGATACGTTTCAATCTAATGTCTCTTTTTTTATTGAGGGCATGGGGTCAGAAGGTCAATTAATTTCTGCTGAACAGACCCTTGTGGTTGAATGATTTTAAATTTGATAACATAGCAAAATCTATTGTTTGCAAAGTGGACGATTAACACCATGTTTCAAAAATCACTATACTTCTTAAGTAGATATTTATGATAATATGAATGCTCCTTTCTTATTAAAAGAGATGCGGATTATAGAATAGCACTTTTTTATTCATAGATTTAACGGTCTTAAAATTTTCCACCTTCATTTATGCAAAGATTTTTGCTATTAATCGTACTATTTGTATCAAGTAATGTTGTAGCCCAAAATGATGTAGGTCATAAATTGGTCAAGGATAAATTCTTAAATTATTTTGAATTACCTAGAGAGTCTGTATTTCTTCACACTAATAAAACAACGTATATAGTTAATGAAGAAGTATGGTTAAAAGGGTATGTATATAACAGACATCTTCAAAAACCATTTCATCAAACTACAACGGTTCATGTAGGTTTGTTTAATGCCAAAGGAGAGAATTTCAAAAATTATCATTTTAAAGCTAAAGATGGTTATTTTAAAGGGAATATAGTAGTAGATTCTATGCTGGTAAGTGGTGAGTATTATTTACGTTCCAGTACCAATTGGATGAAGAATTTTAAGGAAGATGATTCTCATATACAAAAGATTACCATCTTAAATGAGAAGCCTTTAAAAAAAGAATCTGCTGTTCGTGATTATGATATCCAATTTTTGCCGGAAGGAGGTAATTTAATTGAAGGTACTCCAAGTACTATGGGGGTTAAGGTTACGGATGGCAATGGTTATGGTGTAAGAATTATAGAAGGTTCCGTTTTTGATGATGACAATGCTCAAGTGGCAAGATTTTACACCTCAATTTTTGGTTTGGGCAAATTTAATTTTATTCCAAAAGTTGGTAAAAACTATATCGCTAAATTAGAATTTAGCGATGGCAACGTACAGACAGTGACACTGCAAAAACCTATGAAAAAGGGTGTTGCTTTTGGGGTTAAGCATATTGATGACGATAGGTTTATAATTACCTTGACTACAAATGAAACCACTAAGGAGATTACGGATAACCAACAGTTTTATTTGTTGGTGCATAAAGATGGCCACGCAAATAGAATACCGCTAGCTTTTCCTAAAAATAGCCTGTTTGTATCTAAGGTTTTAAACAAGGAAGTGCTTAATAAGGGAATGAATATCTTGACCTTGTTTAATTCTGACGGTAAGCCCATAGCTGAACGATTAATTTTTAATTATGCAGATCTTTTTGATGCTAAATTAGAAGTAAGCAAATTGGCTTTAGAAACCGATTCATTGAAAATACAAGTAAAATTGCTTGATATTGATGTAGTACAGCAAAACTTAAGTGTCTCTGTTTTACCGGGTAACACAATTTCTCACAATCAAAAAAACTCTATTTATAGCACCTTTTATTTAAAACCCTATATAAAAGGTTTTATAGAAAATCCTAAATATTACTTTGAAGATATAACTACAAAAAAACAGAATGAGCTAGACCTTTTGTTAATGACACAAGGTTGGTCTCGGTACGATTGGAATGATATTTTTAGAGGACCTCCAAATCAATTTTATGAATTTGAAAATGGAATTGATTTGGAAGGTACTCTTTATGGACAAGAAGTTTCTTCTAATGATAAACTGTTGGTTAGTTATCCTGATAATAGAAGTAGGTTTTTGGATATTTTAGATAATAAATTTCTTATTCCAAAATATTTTCCTGAGAAAGGAGACATGTTGGAATTCACTTTAATAAATAATAAAACATTAAGAAAGCCCACTGTTGGGATAAATATGGTTACGGCCGAACTGCCTGAAAAATTAAATCAAATTTGGAATGAGAAAGTTATTCCTAAACCTGAAGATTTTAACGAAAATATTAAGATGTCCGGTTTAATCTCTGCCGATAATACAATTAATTTAAATGAGGTTACCGTGGTTGAAGAAAGGATGAAAACAACGGTAGAAAACAATGTTTTTATCCCTAAATACCTAAAAGACAAAATGACCGAAGTAACAGAAGATATAGAAGTAAATTTTCCGTTAGTAAGTGATATAATTAGGTCTAGAGGTTACTATGTAAGAGAAGAGCTAAGTTTTGGTAGTACAGATCGTGTCATTATTAGAATACGTACCGTACAGTCGTTTGAATCTAAAAGGGCAATGCCTGTACCTGCTATTTATTTGAATAATGTACGGTTAAATACTTTTGACCTTTTATATAGAATGCCAACTAACGAAGTGGAAAGTTTTTTAATTGATAAAACAGGAGCTGGTGAAGGTGTAAGGGGGTCTGGAGGTGTTATAAGAATATACACGCGCAGGTTACCAAGGGGGTATACGGATCAAGGTAGTTCAGAGAATACTATTTTTAAGTATGAGTTTAAAGAAGGGTTTGAAAAAGTAAAGAAATTTTATACTCCTAAATACACGTCATACTTTTCCAATGAATTTGAAAATTTTGGAACCATACACTGGGTTCCTGAGTTAATTACTAATGAAAACGGTATTGCGACCTTTAAAATTTTAAATACGTTTCAATCTAATGTCACTTTTTTTATTGAGGGTATGGGGGCGAAAGGTCAATTAATTTCTGCTGAGAGAAATCTCATAATTGAATGATATACTAAATGGATTCATTAACACAAATAGTACTAGGGGCAGCCGTTGGTGAAGCCGTACTTGGTAAAAAAGTGGGTAATAAGGCTATGTTGTATGGAGCTATTGCCGGTACCATACCAGATTTGGATGTTATTACACGTTATTTCCTTGATACGGTTACAGCAACGGAATGGCATAGGGGTTTTAGTCACTCCATATTCTTTTCTGTGCTTTTTGCTCCTGTGTTCGGGTGGTTTGTCTGGAAGATAAACAGGAAAGAATCTGCTACCTGGAGAGAATGGTCATGGTTATTGTTCTGGGGATTGTTCACTCACCCATTATTAGATGCTTTTACCACTTGGGGAACACAATTGTTCTGGCCCTTTAAAACGCGGTTGGCATTTCAAAGCATTTTTGTAATAGACCCGTTATACACTTTTCCTTTTATCATTTTTTTGATTATGGCAATATTCAAAAAAAGAACTTCCGTTAAACGTCAAAAATATGTTCATTTAGGGCTTGTTATTAGTACAGCATATTTGCTATTTACCCTTGTTTTAAAAGGAATCGCTTTTCAAAGATTTGAGAATGCCTTGATGGAACAAGGTATTGTTTACAGTGATATGAATACACGCCCGGCGCCATTGAATACGGTATTATGGATGGCGAATATAGATACTGAAGATGCGTATTTGATGGGGGATTATTCTTTTTTTGATACTAAGGATGTTTCATTTTCTGCATTTCCAAAGAATCATGAACTGTTGGGTAAATGGGCGGATAATGATAAGATAGTACGACTTATTAAAATAACAGAAGGCTGGTATACCATTACAGAAAGAGAAGGGGACCTTTATTTCAATGATTTAAGATTTGGACTCATAAGTTTAGATGAAAACGAAACCCAATTTGCCTTCAGTTATAAACTGGTGCCCAATGGGGAAGATCTCATTGTAGAAGAAAGACCTAAATTTAAACGGGATGCAAAACGACTGATGACTGCCCTTTGGAAGCGTATGTGGGGAAATTAGGTGTTAAAAAGGATAGCCAATAGCAAAGTTTAAGGTCATGTTATTATCGGCATTTCCAAAGAAAGGTACGTTCCATCGCTCGTTTTTAGCTTCGTAGGGAATTCTTAATGGAGACGCAAGATCAAGGCGGATAACAAAATTTTGAACATCTAATCGTAAACCAAACCCTACTCCCGCAGCAACCTCGGTAAGCCAGTTTTTTTCAAATTTACCATCTGTAAAAAGTGTTTCGGAAAAACTGCTGTTCAGTTGGTCTTCTTCTAGTTCAGAGTAATCACCGGTCAGCCACACATTACCTGCATCAACAAAAAAAGCGCCTTTTAAATAGGAAAAAAGTGGAAAACGATATTCTACATTAGCTTCTAGCTTAAGGTTACCGGATTGGTCAAAATAATCGGTAGTGGCATTTTCAGTTTCCGCATTAAAATTACCGGGTCCTAAAGAACGGATGTTAAACGCCCTAACACTATAAGGTCCGCCGGAATAAAACTGTTTAACAAAGGGTAATGTTGAACTATTGCCGTATGGAACGCCCCAACCTGCATAAACACGGGATACCAAAGTGCGCTCCTTTTTCCAACGTAGGTACAGTCTTAAATCTGCATCGGCTTTTGCATATTGGGCGTATGTAGAGCCAAAAATAGTTTCTGAACCACCGCTAATAAGATTTAGCATATTACCGGCAATATCAAAGTTGGTTGAAAAGTAAATAGGAGCCTCTTTACTATGCTTGGATACTTCGTCATAGGTGAAACTATAGAGCAATCCTGCTATAAAACGCTGCTCAAAACTTTGACTCAAATATTCATTGTCGTCTAAAATTGCCTGAAACTCATCGGTTACATTTGATAGCCTTGAGTAATTTATGCTGATAGGGTCTAGGGTGTGGTATACGTATTGGTTTTCTTGCCAGGTATAGCCAAAAGATGCATTTACAGAACTTAAGGTAAACAATTGGCTACGCTGTAAAAAATCGTAACCTAAAGATATTTTTGTTTTTGGTACGGCATACTGAAATCTACTGGGTGAAAACGGTATGGACCTGGGTATTACTAGATCGGCACTTATACCACCTGCTATACTGCTTAAACTGGAATTACTGCCGCTTGATAATTGGGATTCATAACTAAAATTGGCGGAAACACTAAAGGTCTCACCACCGTTGAACACATTTCTGTTGGTATGGCTCAGAAGAATACCGGGACCAGTGAAGCCGTTAGATTTTGAAACGGCCTGTATTTCTGCCCTAATGGAGCGTTTGGTCAATGGTGCCAAATAAATGCTTGCTGCCAATGAACCGCCATTACCATCGGTAGCCGTAGTATCCAGTTCCGTGTATTGTATGTTTACATATTTGTAACTGCCCAATGCAGATAACCTATTGCTTGTTTGTTTGGAAATATTGGCATTGTACAGGTCGCCCTCATTGAATAATAGATAGGATTCCAAAAGCTTTGGTTTAAAGTATAGCTCATTCTGTACAAAATCGATACTGTCTATTTGGGTTACATTTTCTTCAGTTAAGGGCAGTGTGTCACCTTCAATGGTGTAATTGGGGTAAACGGTAATGGAATCAATAGTGTACGGAATTGATGCCCGCGCGGGAACGTCTTTTTTTAGTCTAAGAAAAAGGTCAAATTTTCTGTTTTTATATTGATTGGTATCTGCCTCAAAAATGAGTAGATCTTCTTGACTGTTGTAAAACCCTTTTTGTTTTAATCCATTGTTTAATCTTGCTCTTTCGGCCTTCAGTAAATCTAAATCAAATCTATCTCCCTTTGCCAAAGAGGTTTCCGGGAGCATTTTTTCTATTTCTTTATAAATAGGCAATGAGTCAGATTCAAGATGATAGTTTTCCAAAACATAGGGCTGCGGCATACTGGCCGTATAATTGACCGAAGCGAATTTGTCGTTGTTGACTACTTTAGAAGATGATTTGCTATAGAAGAATCCATTATTGTCCAAGCGATTTAAAATCAATTCTTCTACACGGTCTGTATTTACTTCAGAAAAATATACCGGTTCTTCCCCAAAAGATTTATTCAAAAATTTATATAGAAACCCTGGTTTTTCTCGCTGCGCCTTGTAATGAAAAAATAGGGCAGGCTTCATGCCTAAAAATGTGGTATTCGGGTTAGGTTCAATAAGGTTTAATAATTCGGTCTTTACCTCCTTACTGTCATCTATTTCACCTTCGGAAAGTAACTCAAGTTCTGCACCGGTGTACAGTTGCTCTCCTTCGGGAATATATTTTTCAATGCCGCATGAATATATCAGCAAAAATGCCAAACAAATTAAAGTTCTATATGTGCAGTTGTTCGTTTTCAATGTACCGTTATTCTTCTTTTTTGTTCGTGTCTTTTTTAGACGGTTTATTCTCTTTTTTCAGCGGACTGAACAATTGACTGAATTTATTGAACTCGCGATTAAAGATAAAAGCTAAACCCGTTACTATAAGTTGACCGTCAATAATATTTTGATACTCTTGTTTTCTAAACCCCTTTAGTCTGTACGTGCCTTCTTCACTTAATAGGTACTCCAAGGTTACGTTACCGATCAATGGTGTTTCACTTTCGCTGGAATATGCACTTCCTTCAACATCTACTGCGCTACCTGCGGTAACGATCAACCGATCGTTAAATAGTCTTTTGCTGGCATTGATATTCAATTGTGTACGACTTTGGGCGCTTCCGCTTTCGTAATCCTCAAAACTGTCCAAGTCAAAACCGAGCTCAAAACCGGTATTGCCCAGTAATTTATTGGAAATGGAAGTAAGTTCGTTAGACAGTACTTTGTTTACGTTGTTTCTGGCAATAGTCACAGCGCCACCACTACTACCATCACTTCCTGTGGTAGGATAAAAACGGTTCAGTGCCAAGAGCGAGAATACCTGTTTGTTCAATTCGGATTCTTGCTCGTTCAATTGTTGAATACGACTGTACACGGCACCACCAAAGTTACCTTGCGCATTTTCTGGCATGTCTAGGGCAAAGGAGAGTTCTGGCTGCATAAGCTGCCCGTCTATGTTTAAATATACCAAGAATGGTGTAGACTGTGCATAGGAGCCAGAAACACTGCTGTCCGTTCCGTAACTAATGGAAGACATTAATGAAGAAGCAGATGTTTCTATTTCATAAATAGCGGTTACGTCCATTTTGGCATCGAATGGGTCACCGCTCCATACAATACTGCTACCTTTTTGTAATTGAAATTCACGGCTTACCAAGTTGTATAAACTGGTTCTGTAAAAGCCCGAGTTCAATTCTAGTCTGCCCGATAGTCTTATGTCTTGATTTGGATCTATGTTCAAATTCAATGTAGCGTTACCGGATGCCTGTAACTTGTCTTGGGTTTTTTCATCAAGTACAATGGTAAATTTAGCCTCATTCCCTATTTCTAGAACCGTATTGATATCCATACCGGCAAAAAAAGAATTCGTAGTTTCTTCATCTGATCTGGTAAGTATGGCATCGGGGTTTTCCCTGTTAACAAAAATAACAACACCGTCTCGCTCCTGAATGTCCAATTGGTCTTGAGGTACAACATAAGTTAGATCGGTAATATCGCGAATGCGTAACCTGCCATCTATAACGGGTAGTTCTAAATCTCCCAGTACTTTTACATCTGCTTTTATACTTGCAATTCCATAGACCAATTCATCATCTCCTTTTTTGGAATCTAACACTCTAAATTGATCTGTTTTCACCGTTAGGTCAAAACTTGGGTTAACAAAACTCTCTGTGTAAACCGTACCGTCTATAGTCAATGTACCTTGATTAATGTCCTTTATGGCAAAGGAATTAAAGCTTACTTCGTATTGATCAATATCTATGAATTGATCATCTATGGTAAACGTAGACTTATAGGCCGCCAAGGCTAAGCTAAATTCATTAAAGTTTATTCTGCCGGAGTATTTTGGTTCTGCCAGGGTACCCTTTACCAATAAGCTTCCGTCTAGATAACCCTTGGCATTCGTCAATTGTTCGTTAGAGAATCCTTCTATTATACTGGCTTCCAGCTTTTGAATATCCAGTTCCATATTCAGATAGGCGGTTTTTTGTTTTGTGGTATAATCTCCTGTTAAATTAAGCTTTGCACCACCGTCTTTTAGGGCGAGGTCAAAGTCATATTCTGATAACGATTTGGAAGTTGCATCTAGGGTAAGGGTGCCTAACGGATTTTGAAGTACCTGAAAATCTTTGATATCTAAATTGGCAACAAGCCCAGACGCGGTGTAGGGATTAATGATTACAAAATCGCCTTCTACCTTACCTTTTGCCAAGGCTTCATCAGGATTGAAAAAACTGAGAAATGTCTGTAACTGAAAATTCTCGAACAGGATTCCAATATGTTCCGTATCCATCTTTGGAAATGTATTGGATATTTCCATCTTTTGAGAATTTCGAGTAAAGATTACTTTTTCAAAATCTGAAAATGATTCACTGATCACTATAGAATTATCCTCTGGAATTTCCCATTGCTTTTTATTAAGGATTAAATCTTCTGGGTCAATATGGAGTTTTAAAGTGTCTTTTTGGAATACTAGACCAGATGCTATGTGCATGACCTGTACCGTGTCATTTTTTGAATTGAAATCAAGTAATAATTCTTTATTCTTTAAACTACCTTCTAAATAGGTTTGTTTAAGATGAATGGGTTCGTAAATTAAATCTGCAAGGCCTGCAGAAAATTTTAGGTCTACAGAATCTCCTTTTACATAGGCATTTAAACTATCTACAGAACTACCGGCATACGATATGTGCGGTACTTTCACTTGAGCGGAAATTTTTCTCTTTTTAGAATCAAAACTGGCATCTATATTCAGGGAATCTAAATCTTCTACTCCGTTAAAAAATACTTTAGACAATACCGGTGTTGGTATTACGGCAATCGCCAGTTTTGCTTCAACAGTATCTTCGACCTCATAGACGGTGTCGTCTGTTGAGAAATAGTGTTCCAATTGTTTTTTTAATGCGTTGGTAATACGATTAGGCGATGCATTGGATGCCAACTGCCCGTTCAAGAAATTACTTTGTACGGAAACGTCGGTTATGGTATCTTCAACATGTGCCTTTAGAATGATGGTTGACACTTGATATTGTTCGTTATCCGCCACCGCAATACCATCATCAATAACGGTGTTTATCGTAAAATTGGATGGAGTACCTGTATAACCACCATTTATATTAGCGGCAACTTTAATGTTTTCCTTTGTAAGTCCAAGCTCTTTTAAATCTGCCCCAATAATATTTGAAGTAAATTGAATATCATTGTCATTAGATGTAAGAAGCAAAGTTGCACCTGCATCCATATTCAAATTGGGGTCGTTGATATTTGCGGATATGTTACCCTTGCCATTATTGAGAATACCGTCAATATCAATCGCTTTATAGCTGTAACCGCCGTATTGAAATTGCGAAATGTTACCGGTTATGTTGGCATCTAAATTGCTTGTTTCGTTACCAGAGCCATTAGCATTTATTTGCAATGAAATTTCACCTAACTGATCGCTCTGTAACAGTTGCCCTAGTTGAAGACTGTCTATAGAAACGGTACCATCAAATTTCATGATTTCCCCAAAGTCAACAAGGGCATTTATACTTGCATTCCCTTCTGGAATTTTTAGGGCCATGTTTGGTTTTACCCAGCTAGTTCCACCAGATAAGCTGCCTTCGGCTACAATGGTTTTAGGTATAGAAATTCCTAGTTCCTTGGAGGATATTAATTTGTCTATAGCAGTTTTATTGCTTATAAAGCTAATATTGTTCAAATTATAAAAAAGTGAATCTGTTTGGGTTAGATTTTCAATACTGCCTTTTGCCACAAGATGTGTGTCTGCCCCCCATTGTATTTCTGTACTGAGGTCATCAACTTTTCTTAGGTTTCCTCTTGCTTTTAAATGACCGGTAAACGGATGTTTTGATAAGGAATCTAGATATTGATTTTGGGCAAGCTCCGGTTGAATTTTTAAGAGGTCGCCAAGCTCTAAATTTAGATCGGCAATGTTTGCGGTTAGGGTACTTTTTTCAGGTTTTTCCAATGCATCTTTCAACGAATTGAACTGAACGTTAATGTCTGCATTTGCAGAACTATTGTTTATTTGAAAAACGACATCTGACAGTGATGCCTTGGTATTGTTTAAGCCAGCTTTAAAGGCCAATTGATTTAAATGTATACCGCTAGGTTCTGAGAAGGAGAATTTAGAAACATCTAAATTGAACTGCTCTGGGCGATATTCTAAATTTTTGGAAAGTAGTTGTAACTGCTCAATTTTAAATGCATTGGGGTTGAAGCTTTCCGTGCTTTGCTGGTTGCCATTTATGGAATAACTGAATGTGTTCTTGGCAAGGTCTATATCGTTAGCTGCAATGATGAATTCCGGCCATTCAAATTCAGCTGTATTGGTGGTAGTTATTTTAGTTTCTTCACTCCTTAGTTTTACATCTATTTCTGAATCATGAAGAACAAGGTCATCTGTCTCATATCTATTTTTGGATACATCTGCCAGTATTTCTGTAAGTTCAATGGTACCAAGTTTTAACTGGGTATGTAAACCGCCTGGCTGACTGTTGTAGGTGATATTTACGTTATTTACATTAAAATCTTCCACCTCAATATGTGGTAGAGCTGTACTTGTGGTGTCTTCGGTTATTGGGAATTCATGAGATTGAAGGTACTGGAGTTGGGTATTGCTCAACTTAAAATCATCCAAAGAGAATTTCATGGAATTCAAGTCGAATTCCGATACGTCAATATCTAATTGGCCAAGTATAAGGTTGATATCTGTTCCAAGATAGGCATCGGAATAATTCAATTTCCAATCAGTGATATCTAAGCTGCCAACATTTATATTCATGGGTTTACCAGTAGTAGCGATCGTATCTGTCGTAGTAGTCAGTGCATCTATTAAGAACGTAAAGTTGAAAAAATCTGGGTTGTTCTCCCTATTTATTTTGGCAACAACACCTTTAGATATAACATCATCAATTGAAATTTCATTTTTAAAAATGGCAGGGTATATTGGAATGTCCGCTTGTAACGATTTTGAATAGAATAGGGTATCTCCCTTAACATCTTCTAGATAAACACCTTCTATTTGTATATCACCAGAAAAGGTAATGTACAATTTGCCAACTTCTACTTTAGTATGTGTTTTGCTAGATATATAGTTGGTAACCTTAGATACAATGGCATTTTGTGCCCAAGGTGTCCGTACTATCAGGACCAAAACAAAAAATAGCAAAATTAGTCCAAGGAGAATTTTTCCAATGCGCTTTAGGTATTTTTTGAATTTCAGATTTTCGTTGGCCATAAGGAAAACAATATAATATTGAATACAGTCATTCAATTTTTAAGCGCAAACCTGTTACGATCCCAGCTGTGCCATAAAACCTGTAGCAATTATAATTAGTAGAACTATGATGATCATAAGGTTATAAAACCTTCTCTTCTTTTTCTTGGTTTCTTTCAATGATGCCATTAAAATGCAAAGTTAAGATTACCAATATATAAAATTAGCTTATTTACTAAGAAGATTATCGGTATAGAACATGTTGAGAGTTGATTACTGTTTTTGATTTATCAAAGGATAGCTTAAGAAAAATAGGTTCGTCTACACTTATGGTCCATTGGCCTATACTTAGATTGCCCCGGTCAGAAATCAAAGATCTAAGCTGAATTGATGAGGTACCTTTGGAGTGTAATTAATGACTAACTCAAAAAATCACCAATACTAAAAAATATGAAAACAGTAATTAACACAAATAGATGCTTAGGTTATTTTGAAACTGCCAACCAAGAGGAAATTTATGAAATATGTACCTATAACGTTACAACTTCAGAATTGATCTTAGAGGCTATGACCGTGTAAAGAAGTTGTTCAGGTAGTTCCCCCAAACCGAAGAAGGCCAATAGAAATATTGGTCTTTTTCTATTTTAATCCCTTGGTTTGAACATTATGGAAACTATCTGCCTGTAAGCGTAACAATTCTTCCGCTTTTTTCTTTTTGTATCCGTATAGCTCTTCTTCGCCCTTTAAATCTTCATAAATTGTTTGGTTGATTTCTCCATCTGTAGCAACTATTAATTTACGTTGCGCCAATTTTTGGGCAACCCATGTAGCTAAAACACTTTCTTCTTCTTCCAATTTAATGTCGTACTCACCTTTTGGAGCCAGTAATTTTGCAATTATGGGCGAAGTTTCAATAGCTAAGAACAGTAGAAATATAAAAAATGATGGCATCCATGGCAATTCATTTAGAGCCGTAATTCTTGCCATTAATCCGTCGAAACCATCAATAATCGGTTGTGAGTTTTTCACCACGTCTGCATATTCAGTATTCAATGCCGTTATTTGGGCTTCTAAATCTGTAATTTTTTCTGCATTAGTGGTCTTTAATGCCTGTAGTTCAGCAAGTGCGGCATCATGTTTTTCCCGCTTCTCCGCATATACAGGTCCTTTGCCCAATAGCTTTGTACCGGCCGTGCCTTCTGCTTCATTGATATAAATATCATAAAGGGTATTGGTTTCTTTTTCTTTTTCTGCTATTTCAGATTTTAAGTTGGTGATGTCGGTATTTAACTGCGTTATCTTAGGTGTGTACTGCAAGGCAAGTTGATCTTTATTGGCAAGGGTAAGGTCATTCTTTTGCTCTAATAAAACCTGATTGATCTCTTTTTCAAAAATCTTCATTTCCAAAGGTTTTGAAATTACGATAGCAATGATAACGGCAAGAACTATTCGTGGTACTGCCTGTAAAAACTCTTGCCCAAAATTGCCTCGTTTTTTTATGGTCGATACTATAAAACGGTCCAAGTTAAAAATTAGAAGTCCCCAAATGAGTCCGAAAAATACGGCGGTATACACATTGTCAAATACGGTATACAGAGCATAGCTACTTGCTATAAATGCCATTACCGCAGTAAAGAAAACTGTAGCGCCAATACCTGCGTATTTGTTTTGTTCGCCTTTAGAACATGTTTTTAAAAGTTCTGAGTCGGCGCCAGAACAAAGAATGAAGAAATTTTGAATCATGATGAAAATTCGTTTTTTGACCATCCATACGGCTGGCAAGTTGATGATGATGTATACTGGGTGAACGTAACAATTTTGTTTTTGGTACGTAAAAAGCCCTCGAAAAGAGGGCTTTAACATATGTTTGACGTTGTGTCTATCGTATTGTTACAGGTGCGGTAGTGATTCTTACTTCGGTCTTTCCAAGTTTCTTACGAGATTCCATATTCAATTCTTTGTTCTTTTTAAGCAAGTCGATCGCTTTATCAGACGTTATTTTTTCGCCTTCAAAATAAAAAATTGCTCCTTTTTTTGCCATGTCTATAGCGTAGTCAAGAGGAGAGGGTGGAGTAGGAGGAGTGGGTGCCGTGGGACTAGTAAGTTCCATAGTCGTTTTTGAGGATGTTCCCTTTATTCCATTGATGTCTAAGTTCAAATGGTCATAGGGGTCTTGATTTTCAATGATTTCTTTAATTTGATTATCTGCATAATCTGAAGAATTCGGTGCTTTTGGAGCTTTGGGTGCTGGTGGTGGTTCTGGAAAATCAGGAAATGGTTCAGCATGCTCTTTTTGCTCTTTAGACATTAATCCGGAAATATGTTTTAATTGATCTATATCAGATTTCAAGATGCGGATATTGCCACCATCAGCAATCATACTGTTGTATTTTTTTGCAAGCTCATTATAGTAGACTAATTGTTCTTTACTTGCGCCATCTTGATTTTGTTTAGGTAAGCATTCCGGAAATGGATCTGCCAACTTTTTTTCGGCATCACTCATGTTTCTATAAATAGATTCCAACACTTTTAAATCATTTAAAGGAATTGTTCTTTTAGTAATGGGAATAGCGTTATATTTTTTGGCTAAACGGTTATACAAACCAAAAGCTCTTTTGTCTAGGTTCGCATTTATATCTCCTGAGATTGTATATATAGCGTACTGTGCAGTGTCATAGCTTTCTAATGGAGACATTGCTTTTATGTTGTTTCTATTTATGTAAGTATTTAATTTCGATGCAGGTAAATTCGTTTCATCGTTTATGGCTATTACATCATTAAAAGAATTTAATTTTATCCATGAGGTAGCACTAACCAAATAGGGTGTTTTATTAACCTCAACAATACAATTGGTATTACCCTTCTTTACATCTTCTAACTTTGAAGTGAAAAATTTTTCATTTTCAATTACAGAAATATTTTGGGCAATTGATGCATAATCTAAATTGATGTTCTTTGTGAATAGTTTGGAGAACTCTGGTGTAGGTCCATTATTTTTTTGAAGTCCAAAGTACATTGAAGTTTTTATTTCACCACTAAGATTTCCCCAATGCTCTTTTTGAACTAACGGTTTGTAACCTTCTTTTTTGACTATGAGATTAAAGTCAATTTCACCTTGTTGTGCATTGACAAACTCAAGTGAATAATAGCCTTTGTTGTCTGTTGTGGTGAGTACAGTTCCATTATAGTTTTTGATTTCTGCATTTATTATAGGTTCTAAAGTTTCAGAATCAATTACTAAACCAGCGAGTTTTATTATTCTGTTTGCCTTTGTGTTGAATGTATTATCACTTCGAAATTTATTTGAAGAATCATCTTCGTGGATAATATATTGGTCTATGAAAACACTGATGCTTTTTGTGTTTAACTTTCTTAATTCCTGTATTATGGCATCTGTAAAATCTGAATGAATATTCTCTGTAGTATAAATCTGTGCTGATAATTTGTTGTTGTTAACCGCCAATGGAAATTCTTCCTTTACCTTCTCATTTAGTTGTGATAGTTGAACATGCTCATCGCTGAACCAAATTTCATTTTCGTTCTTTACTTCTATCCAAGCTATCTCTAAAAGCGGCTCATGATAGATATCTGTTTTAAGATTATTGTAAACATTTGCTTTACGTATTTCTTTAGCTTCATCTATAGTTTTGCCATGATACTCACTTGGTTTAAATCCGTTTTTGCCAAGAATATTTGTAGTTCTTTTACTAAAATGTTTGATGTTAGAAATTCCTAAAGCTCCTAGTTTTGTCTCAATCTGGTCAATTAATTTATTTTGAGTTTCATCATAAAGAATATGAGCGGTTATGTAGTTTCTAGTAATATATGGACCAAAATTATGATTGACCCTATCAACTTCTGTAGAAAGATTTTCTAAAGTTGTCGGTTCATTGTTGATTAGCAAATCTCCACTTTTTGTAATTTCAATGTTAATGTCTTTGATAGTGTTTTTAGATACCACGTTCCTTTGACTGAAGCCGTAAAGCATTAAGGATAATAGGGGCAGTATTAAAAGACTTCGTATTAAAATCCCTCTTTTTGATGTTTGTTTTTTCATGATGATGATTCGTTTTTTGATTGATGAATAATTTATGGCATTTGCAATGCCAACGGATTGATGCGTGTGAAAGTTGTCGTTTGATAAGTACGACAGTAAAGTGTTTTGATAGTGTAATTGATTTTCTTGCCCTTTAATTACGGCACTATCGGCTAGAAATTCATGATTGAGTTTGATACTTCTTTTAAATACATAAATCAGCGGATTAAACCAGAATAAAACTTGTAGCAATTCAATAAAAAGAACATCTAAACTATGCCACTCCTTAGCATGGGTTTCTTCATGTAATAGTACAGCAGCCGGTATACTCTTAGATTCAAATTTTTGCTTGTTAAGAAATATATAGCGAAGAAATGTATGTGGCGGTAGTTCTTCTTTTAACAAGACTTTTACCAAGGAATTAAATTTAATTTGGGTATTGCGCCTAACACGGATCCATAATTTGGCAATGTTGTAAAGAAAACGAAATCCAAAAATCACAACTCCCAAACCATAAAGAGTATAAAGAATCAAGGTCCAATTCATGGGCGATTCTTCCATCACATGAACTATAGGTGTTACTTCTGGTTGTTCATTTATGGTTAAAACTTGAGTGACAGCAGGGGTTGGTTCTGCTTCTATATATTCGGTAAAAACAATCTGTGGAATTATTAGGGAAAAAATAAGCGCAGTTAATAGAAAGAATCTTTTAAAATGATGCATACTTTCCCTTTCAAGCAAAAGTTTATAGAACACTAAAAAAATGCCCATGCATGCCGTTGATTTTAAAAGATAGATCTCCATAATTACTTCTTTTCTATTTCAACGTCTATTAATTTCTTCAATTCTTCCAATTCAGCTTTGCTTAAATTGGTTTCTTGCGTAAAAAATGATGCAAACTGACTGGCACTATCGTTGAAAAAGTTTTTAATGAGTCCGTTTACATGTTTAGAGAAATAGTCTTTTTTCTTAACTAGCGGATAATATTCTCTGCTTCTGCCATAACTTTTATAGTCAATAAACTTTTTATCGGTCATCCTTTTCAATAAGGTGGCTACGGTGGTGGTAGCGGGTTTTGGCTCTGGGTAAGCATCCAATAAGTCTTTCATGAAAGCTTTCTTTTGCTTCCAAAGTATATTCATTAATTCTTCTTCCGATTTGGATAACTGCATTTTCTACAAGTTTAGAATGTATTCTACAAACATAGAATAAATATTTATATTCTACAAGTGTAGAGTAAATTTTGGGTGGTAGGCGTAAAGGAGAAAGTAGCCTTACATTATCGAATTGGTTAAATTATAAAGGGCAATTAGAGAAAGTACTTATAGTTCTTACCTATAATAAAGTGTAAATTTGCAGCCTAAAAACAACCTAGAATGAGCGTAAAAGATGATTTAGAAACACGTAGTGGTTCCACATGTGAATTATGTACCACAACCAATAACTTAGAGGTTTTTGAAGTTGAACCAGTTTCTATAAGTGGAGTTGATTCTAGTATTTTGGCATGTGAAACGTGTCGTACTCAAATTGAAGACCCGGAACAAATGGATGCTAATCACTGGCGTTGTCTAAATGACAGTATGTGGAGCGAATACGATTCTGTAAAAGTTATGGCTTGGAGAATGCTTTCTAGATTAAAATCTGAAGGTTGGCCCAAAGATTTGTTGGATATGATGTATTTAGAACCTGAGGTTTTAGATTGGGCAAAAGCTACGGGAGAAGGTTTGGCAGAAAGTGAGAAGATAATTCACCGTGATGTCAATGGTGTAATCTTAAAAAATGGTGATAGTGTTGTATTGGTGAAAGACCTAAAGATTAAAGGTTCTAGTCAAGTAGCCAAACAAGGTACTGCAGTAAGGCGAATTTCGTTAGATAGGGAAAATGCTGAATATATTGAAGGCAAAGTAGGGCCTACCCTTACCGTAATCATCACTAAATATGTGAAAAAAATATAGTTGTTCGTTATTGGTTCTCTGTATCAATTAATCATCAACAAAACATTCTTCTACAATAAAAAACGTCTTTGTAAGTAAAGACGTTTTTTAATTTACTGTCAACTGTCAACTGTCAACTGTC
>TARA_R110002050_G_scaffold184938_1_pt1 | contig 22147 bp, 12 predicted proteins | sample TARA_R110002050 | Tara Oceans TARA_R110002050 (sample SAMEA4396988) | marine metagenome | biome: Polar Biome; feature: [DCM] deep chlorophyll maximum layer (ENVO:01000326); material: water (ENVO:00002006), including particulate matter (ENVO:01000060) such as... | depth 25 m
AACAAGTGGACCAGCATTAGTTGGACCAATTGTTGAACAAAAAGTCACAGCTACTGGATATTTAGTAGGAACAATTACACCTGTAGTTACATTAAAGCTTTCAACAGCTTTATCTTAATTAAGGTTATATTTAAGATCCCGCTTCGGCGGGGTCTTTTTTAATTATTATATTATATTATATTATGGAAGAAACAAAAACAAAAAAGGCCCCAGTCAAAAAGGCTGCGCCTGTAGAAAAAAAGCCAGTAGATAACTGGGATTATAAAGATAGAAATTACTATTTATTAGGCAATAAGACGCCATTAACGTATACTATACCAAGTAGACATTCTAAAAGATACCCTTTAGTATGGTTTGATCCAAAACAAGGATATGAAAGAGAAATGAGATATGCTACTAATATGAATAGCATATTTGTTGATGAGCAAAAAGGTTCAGTTACTTTGAAACACATAGTGTTTGAAACTGGACACTTACGAGTTCCTAAAGAAAAAAGAAATTTACAAGAATTTTTAGAAAAACACCCTCATAAAGGGGTTATATTTTCAGAGTTTGACCCAGTGGTAGAAGCTGAAGATCAGTTTGAAGACTTACAATACGAAATACAAGCAATGAACATGGCTTACGACATGGACATTGAACATGCTGAAGCTATATTAAGAGTAGAAGTAGGTTCATCTGTTTCTTCTTTATCATCTAAAGAATTAAGAAGAGATTTGCTATTGTTTTCAAAAAGAAATCCAGAGCTATTTATAAGCTTAGCAAATGATGAAAATGTAATTCTAAGAAACTTTGCTATTAGAGCTGTAGAAGAAAGGATAGTAGATCTGTCACAAGATCAAAGATCTTTTACTTGGAAAAGCAATGGTAGAAAACTAATGAATGTTCCTTTTGATGAAAACCCATATTCAGCCATGGCCGCTTGGTTTAAGACTGACGAAGGTATGGAAGTTTACAAATCAATAGAGAAAAAATTCAAATAACAAGTGATTATAATTAAGGGTGGTTTAATCCACCCTTTTTAAAATATTAAAATGGCAATAAACGTAAACACTGTATATACTACTGTTCTTACTATTCTTAATAAAGAACAAAGAGGTTACTTAACACCATATGAGTTTAATAAACTCGGTGAACAAGTACAATTAGAGATATTTGAATCTTATTTTGAGAACTTAAATCTAATGTTAAGAAAACCTAGTAACAGCACAGAGTATGCAAACAGAGTTAAATTGCTAGAAGAAAAAATAGCTGCATTTGAAACACAAGCTGTTGCAACCGTGGCTTTGTCTGGCATATTTGGTCAAACAACATTACCTAACGACACTCACAGGTTTGGTATGTTGGAATATACAGACAGTGCTAAACTTCCTGTTGAAGTTGAAAAACTAACACGTCATGAGTTTTTACAAGCTAGACGTTCTCAATTAACATCACCTACTAGGAGTCATCCAATATGCTATTTGGAAGGGACAACTTTAAATATATTACCAGGAATAGCAACAGCCGCTGCTAATGCTGCTGCCGGTACTGGATCACAAGGTTATATAATAGAGTATGTAAAAAAACCAACACCTCCAGTTTTTGCTTTCACAGTTAATTCAGTAGGCGGTTACGTATATAATAGCGCAGGGTCTACAGATTTTGAAATATCAGATGTAGATCAAACTGAACTTATATTAAAAATATTAATGTATGCTGGTGTCATTGTAAGGGACTCAGAAATAATATCACAAGCTGCTCAAGCGGCAGTTGCACAAGATTCACTAGAACAAATGTAATAAATTATGCCAAATAAAACAGTAGCAACAATTCCAATTACAGAAAACGACCAACAATACTACGCAGGACAATACGGTCCATTAATTAATGAACTGTCAGGAGGAGCAAGTAAAGACGTATGGGAGTTTCCAGATTTAAATACAACACTTATAAGCAACTACGATACAATTGGTGGTGCTCAAGTAAGAGATACTGGCAATTTTGCTGTTCACGCTTTAGCTAATTCAACTACACTACCTAGTAACGCTAATTTAATTGCGGCTAATAATGTTACTGTAACTGATACTACTAATAATACTATAAAGATAAGTCCGGCTATAGCTAACGGTGCTTTTATATTTTTAGATTTAACAGATATAGCAACAGGTGATAATTACGGTAGTTATAGTTATTTAACATTAAACGATGTTATTAGTAATTTTATATTAGCTTTTACAGGTGAAGGTCAAACTCTTACTAAAGTAAATAGAACACAAGTTTTATTTCATGCAAGGAGAGCAATTCAAGAATTATCTTATGATGTTTTAAAGTCTTACAGATCACAAGAACTTACAATACCTACTAATTTAACAGTTCCAATACCTAGAGATTACGTTAATTATGTTAATGTATCTTGGTCAGACAATTTAGGACTAATGCATACTATATACCCATTGTGGGGATTGAGCGGTAGCCCTAATGAATTACCAATAATTGATGGTGCAACAGGTGTGCCTACTCAAAGTTCTTATGGAAACAACTTAGAAGCTTCTCAATCACTAATAGAAGATAGGTGGAAAAAAGCTAATGATTTTCAAGTAACTGGTGACTTCAGTCCATTTGATGATTCTGGAGTTTATAATCTTCAGTGGTACAAACAGGCTTATGGACAAAGATACGGATTAAACCCAGAAACATCTCAAAGAAATGGCTGGTTTGATATAAATCAAAGAACAGGGATGTTTACCTTTAGCGCTAGCCTAGTAGGTCAAGTGATACAGTTAAGCTACATCTCTGATGGATTAGGTAGTGATTTAAATAGTGTAGTTCCCAAGCTGGCTGAAGAAGCTTTATATGCGCAGATACTTTATAGAGTGTCAGCAACTAGAAACGATGTAGATGGAAATTCAAAAGCTTTTTTCAAAAGAGATTCATATGTAAAAACAAGAAATGCTAAAATAAGATTGTCTGAGTTAAAATTAGATGAAATAGTTCAGATATTTAGAGGTCAATCTAAGTGGATAAAACATTAAATACTAATTAAATGCAACGTAAATTTAAACATATATTTACTAAGTCTAAAATGAATAAAGACTTAGACGCTAGATTAGTAGAACCAGACGAGTATAGAGATGGCCAAAACATATCTGTTTCCAGGTCTGAGTCTTCTGATGTAGGAGCTCTAGAAAACATATTAGGTAATGCACTTTTTAATCAATTAACTTCTAGCATTTCTAATCCAAGTTATTTATTACAATTTATAGGATGGTATATAGATGAAGATACTGATAAAATTTACATATTTGCTACAGATTTTCAAGACAGTTCGAGTGATCAAATATCTTTGTTCGCCTCCCCAAATAGTTCACATAAAATAATATTAGCTGATTTATCGGCAAACACTATAAGCACTATAGTATCTGGTAGGTTTTTAAACTTTTCATACAATAGTCCTGTATTAGATTCTTCAATGATAGAGAGTCAACTCTTTTGGACAGACAATAGAAATCAACCTAGATGTATAAATGTAGAAACAGCTGAGTCTAATCCTAATTATTATTTCAACGAAGATCACATATCTTTAGTTAAGTATTACCCATATAAACCTATACAGCTTTTTGAAGAGTATTCTAGCCTAGCAGGGTTAACAACTACTAGCGCTCTTAGAACTGAAGGATACACAACTTTTGATTCTATATATCCTTATTTTCTGTTTGATAAAGCTAGTATTAGCACTTCAATGTTAGCGGCTATTAAAGACAACATTGGAATGCAAGCATATGCCAAAGGAAACGCTAATAATATATGGGATTTTAAAATAGCCTATGTACAAGAAATTACAGGCATGCCTAATGACCCTTTTACTAGTGGTATTGCTATAGCTGTTTTTATCGATAGAGATTTATCATCAAGATTTACTGTAGAGGCTGATCCTGACGGTATGACACTTGGTTATACTGTTAATTTTATAGATCAAACTTCAAAAGATGTCTCTTCTCCATGGCTGAGAGAAGATCAAGTAAAGCTAAAAATAAATGCTACATCTAGCACAGCAATAACTTATACAAGCGGTGCTTCAGGTAATTATGATTATGCACAATCTTTATATAAGTTTGGAACAAGGTCGCCTTACAACTACTTAGAAGATACAACAGGCGGTGGTGCTTGGTCTCCTTTTGAAATAGCAAATTACTTTCCCAAAAATACCGGCGACGCTGCTAAAGGGTTTCCTAGAGTAACTCACCCAAGCTTAGACCCTAACAAGTACTACTGCATAACAAACGTAGGTAATCCAGGCGATGCTGCAAAACAATTTACAATAAAAGAATTAACTAGCTTTGTTGGTGGTAGCTTGTCAACTGTGAATAATTCTAGCTTATTAAATACTGACGACGTAGTTACTATTCACTGGCCAAACAAATATTACAATTACAATTTTCCTGGAGATCAAAGATTTCTACAAGACAAGTTTGTTAGATTTGCATATAGATTTAGATATGATGATGGACAGTATTCTGTAATATCTCCGTTTACTCAAGAAGTTTTTATTCCAAAACAAAAAGGATATTTTTTAAAAAATATTAATAGACAAAAAAGTTCTGGAGCAGAAGACAACAACTACGTACCTCAAGAAAATACCGCTGGGCAAACTACTATAGTTGATTTTATGGAAAATGAAGTTACTGAAGTAAAACTAAGAATACCTTGTGAATATGCTATAAACACTTTAAGTAATAATTTAAAAGTATCTGAAATAGATATACTGTACAAAGACTCTATGGGTTCAAGTATTAAAGTTGCAGAGACAATAGATGTAGACGACACTTCTGTAACATCTAACTCAACTAAGTTGTTAGAATATACATATCAATCTAAGCAGCCTATAAAAACTCTTAGATCATCAGAAACAACAAGAGTGTATGACAATGCTCCTACAAGAGCTAAAACATTATCTTCTGCTGGAAATAGAGTTATACTAGGTAATTATTTTGACAGACATACTTCTCCAAATAGTTTAGCTTATTATGTTTCCGCAGGAAGAAAGTTAACTCCTGGAGGCACTTCTCAAAATCCGTTAAACAATATAAGTCCTAATTTGCCCGGTAAATTTAGCACTGTATCTTACCCTAATCACTCTCTAAAACAAGGTAGAACATATCAAGTAGGTTTAATACTTCAAGATAGATATGGTAGGTCTTCAGATGTAATATTGTCTAGTTTTACTGACACTAACTTCACTCTGCAAAGCGGTAGTTTTGCAAGTAATCCTCAGACTTTTTATGGTTCTACACTTTACCATCCTTATCTTAACTCTGTAACTAGTCCTATGTCAACATCAAGCGTTGATTCTAACGTTCCAAACTCAGGTGTTGTTAATTGGCCAGGCGATTCTTTAAAAATATTATTTACAGAACAAATACCTAGAACTATAAATTATGCAAGTGGGTACCCAGGCTTATACGAAGATCCTTTAGCAACTGCTGCTATTACCGACTCTTCTACTTCTAATAAGTATATTGAAATAGCAACAGGTGGTAGTAGAGATTCAATACAGCCAAATGACACTATTAAATGGACAGCTTCAGGTGTTGATTATGAAGCAGTAGTACAATGGGCAATTGCACCATACCCTGGAAACACTGAAAACAGATATGGCATAACTACTCAAGATGGTCAAGATCCACCAGTGTATCCAGCAGTCGGGCAGTCTGTAGATTTTATATCAGCAGGAACTCCTTTAGGGTGGTATAGTTATAAGGTTGTAGTAAAGCAGTTGGAGCAAGATTATTATAATGTTTATTTACCTAGCTTACTAAATGGAACACCTGTTATAAAGCCTTTTAATTTAACATGTAGCTTTGGTATTGGTAGTAAAGTAGTAACTGTAGATGCCATTGGCACTATAGAATACTTAACTTTTCCTTTGTTAGAAGGTATGAAAGTAGTAACACCTGGTGGAAAAACTTATTATATAAACAACATATTAAACCACACACAGTTTGAATTAACAAGCGCAGCTACAGCTAATGAAGCATCAGCAAGTGCGGTTTTTAGTACAGAGACAAGCAGTGGTGTTTTAAATGTTACTACTCTACTCACTGACAACGCCAATAAGGTTCCACCTGCTTTAAATGAAACATCTCCAGTTCAAGTTAATTATTCTACTAGTGATATTAAATTGATACCTAAAGTAGCTTTATTAAACAACTTTAGTTCAGATATTCCTTATTTTGCTAGCAAAAGCGTTGCTGCAGGCCCTGTTTTTCCAGGATTACAAGAATTAAAAGTTCAATCAATAGGTAATTATGAAAGTTTATTTAACAGAGGTAGTTATAATGGATTATATAACGCAGATACAGATCCACCAACCGCTATAATACAAAATACATTTAATTTAGGCGCAGACTCTCAGACGGCCAAGCCTTCTTCTGAAGCAGAGTTTTTACCAGCTATTTTTGAAACTACACCAACTAAGAGCGCTATAGAAATATTTTACGAAACAAGTACCTCTGGAAGCGTAAAAGAATTAAACACTTTAGTTAGAGATAACTTAACGGTACCTACTCAATTAGTTCTTTACCCTGGAACAGGCACAGGTACTTCGCCTTTAGGAACTGTAAGTTTCAACGAAAGCTTACAATATTCTGCAGCTGCAACTATAGTCAAGTTTCAAATTGTAGATCAAAATGGTAATATAGTAAGCTATGCAAATGCTGAAAGTCTTAATCTAGGAACCGCGTCTTATCAAAATGGTACAGCTATATCAACAGCTCCATTTACAGTAACCGAGTCAGCAGTTGCTAGCGAGCAAGCTAATAGTGTTTATTTATTAAAACCAACAGCTACTAATCCTATTTACAGCAGCAGCGACTCTTCACTAAACAGCGTTAGTTTTAATGTTAACTTTAATTTTTTACAATTTTCAATATTACCAATTGCTTATAGTATTGCTTTAAATACGCTTGTTCAGAACTCAGCACCCGTATTTAATACTTCTAGAGTTAATGCTGCTGGAACTGTCTACTATGTTACACAAGGCCTAGGAGCAGGTGCGCCAGTGTCCCCAGGGCCTACTAATTGGGGCAATGCTGACGGCACTAATAGTACTCTAAGTAGAGCAACAAACGGATCTAACGCTTCTAACAACAGCAATTCAAGTCAAATAAGTTGGAGTTTGTTTGTTAAAAACCAAAGTATGTTTGGACAATCTGGCTTTGTACTAGCTGGCTCAATAGAAGGATTAGCATTAAGTATAATATCAGAAGGAGATCAGTGCACTTTAAGTGTTGGTAAATACAATCTAGAATACGTAACGGGTAATATAAACGTAGAAATAAGAGCCACGGATCAAAACGGTAATGGATTAACGACAGTAATATCTCAGTTTGATTTAAGGTTAGTAGAGTAAATTATTTAATAAAACAAGTGATTATATATTATGGCAAACACACTACCATTAATTGAAGTAGACTATTACAATACTATTTGGAATAAGAGAATTTTAACTCCTCAGCCGGTTAAGCAGACAGGAACAGTGGATGTAATACCAGGTGGTGCTGGATTAGCCGCTAATCTAGGCACTTGGCCAATTAATAACGTGTTTGCGCCACCACTAAGTTTTAATCCTGGTTTTGACGTAGATGGCGGGACTGGTGTTGGAGCTAATGACTCTGTAAGTAATATGAATTTTTACACTGAAGAAATGTACATTAGAGGAGGTTATAACAATGATTCTATGTCTTATGGTGTTAGAGCTTATTTAGACGAAGACGAACCTTTACAACAACATAGATTTAGTTCTTTAATATATTCAGGAGTTTTTAACTCTAGAACAGGTATAAATAGGACTAATGAGTTTCCTGTAGGAACTAATATCACTAGATCTTCAAATCCTCAGTATGGTTCTATTCAAAAGATATATGCTGATGAAAATGATTTAGCTGTTTTTCAAGAAAATAAGGTTGGTAGAGCATTGATAGATAAAAATGCTATTTATTCAGCTGAAGGCGGTGGAAGCGTTGCTTTGTCTAATTCTGTTATAGGTGAAATAGTTCCTTACACAGGTGAGTATGGTATTAGTAAAAACCCAGAAAGTTTTGCTTTTCATGCTTATAGAAAATACTTTGTTGATAGAAGTAGAAATGCAGTATTAAGATTATCTGGCAATGGTATAACTGAAATATCTCAATACGGGATGCGTGACTGGTTTAGAGATAATTTATCAACATTAAATGATAATTTTTCTAACGAATTTACGCAAGACTTAAGAATAGTGCAAATAATTACTTCTCAAGGAAACCCAGTAAGTTATTTTAATATAACCTCTTCGCCAGATCTTATTGAGGCTAGTATTATTCCAGGTTCTAAAATATTTTGGTCTAATGATGGCGGTGCAACATACTCAGATACATCAGCCACGGCATTAGGTTTTAGTAATACAGTATCAGGTGCTACAAAAAACTTATTAACGGACAAAATTTTAGACAGTTCTTTTATGGATGCTGGCACTAATGGTAGATTAAAATTAGTAGCTCCTTATAGAAGCAGAGCTTATGGAGGTTGGGACGCTTATAATCAACAATATATTGTTTCTTTACAATACAATAATAGCAGAACTTATAGTGCTACTGGCGCAGGAACATCACAGCTTCCAAAAAGAGATACTACTTTTTACACTTTAGGCTTTGATGATGGCGTGAATGGATGGCCAAGCTTTTACAGTTATATGCCTGGTATTATGGGTAGTTTAAAAAATGATTTTCTGACTGTAAACAACCAGCCTTATGCTCCAGAAGTTTATTCAGGATACGCTGTTCAACCACTAGGCTTATACACGCACTACTCAACAGCGTCTCCTCATAGTAACTTTTACAACACCTCTAACGCCTCAACTGTTTCTATAGTAGCCAATTCACAGGCTTCATTACAAAAAAACTTTTTAACTATAGATTACGAAGGTTTTAGTGGTTGGAAAGCTAGTGTGATAAGCTCAGATCAAACAGGTGCAAACATAAATAGAACCACAGGCGGAGTATTGTCAGGTGGTTTTAGCTTTTCAAACGACAGCGCTACAGTAATAAATAGTTATGTTGAAGGTGCTTATGATGGTTTAGGTAATACGGGAACGGCGGCTAATCCAGTAAACACACCTTTATTAAGAGGCGGTTTTGATAGAAAAGAAAATAGATATGTAGCTAATTTTGTAAACAACTCAACACAAGCTCCAGGAGAAATAATATTTGGAGATAGTATAAGTGGCTTAAAAGGTTTTTATTTAGATATAACTTTTTCTACAGACACCAACACTGACCCAGGCGGAATGAAAGAGTTATACTCTATAGGGGTAACTTACAGCAATTCTTCTGGTTAATTTAATTTAATTTAATATGAATATAAGAAAACTAAAAGAGTCGGATTACGATACTCTTAAAGAGTGGTGGACTAAATACAGTTGGCCACCAATTGAAAAAGATTTTTTACCAGAAAATGGTACTGGTGGATTGATAGTAGAAACTAAAGAAGGCGAGCCTATTGTTGCTGGATTCTTGTATATGACGAATTCTAAGGCAGTTTTATTAGAATGGATTATATCTAATCCAGATTACAGAAAAGATGACAGAGATTCTGCTATAACATCTTTAATACTAGGTGCTGAAGCAGTAGTTAAAAATGCTGATAAAAAATACATGTTTACTATTGGTAGAAACCAAAAATTAATTAACAAGCATAAAGAATTAGGATGGCAGGTAGACAAGAAGCCATCTTACGAAATAGTTAAAACTTTAAAATAACAAATATGGGAGTCATGACAGGCCTAGCTATTGCAGGAACAATAGCCGGAATTACAACAAACGCTATAGCCGCTAAAAAAGCTAAAGATGAAGCTGCGGCTCAAAAAGACATTAAAGATACTGAACAAGCTGCATTAGACTCTTTAGTTGAAGATAGACCTGCTTTTCAAAACCCATATGAAAATATGACTAATCAATTTGCTAACTTAGATAATCCTTATGCTAATTTAACGGTTGCAACAGGAGCTTTTAAGATGCAAGCTGAGCAAGCAGATCAAGCTTTGGCAAATAGCTTAGATGCTATGATGGAAACTGGCCAAGCGGCTGGTGGAGCAACTGCATTAGCTCAAGCTGCTTTAGAAAGCAAAAGAGGTATTGCGGCTAGTATACAAGCGCAAGAAGTTCAAAACAAAGCATTAGCTGCTGAAGGTGAAGCTTCTATTCAAACTCAAAAAGCTCAAGGAGCTCAAAGATTAGACGAGATGAGAGCAAAGGGTGATCAACTAGAGCAAGAAGATGCTATTGGTTTTCATGAAGCTAAAATGGATAGAACAGCTAAGTTAATGGATAATGCAGCCCAAAACGAACAAGATCAAAGAGCAGCTAGAAGCGCAGCTATAGCAGGCATAGGTAGCGCTGCTATTTCAGGTGCTGGTGCAATAGTTAAAGGTTACGAAGCTGACAACTAAAAAATTATAAATATGAGTTTTAAAAATCCACAAAGAATTATAAATAAAGAGTTTGATACGTTTATTAATTCAAACAAAAACTTAACCAATAGTATAGCTACTTCAATGAGCGAGATGCACGAGCAAATTGCAAAACAAAAGAAGTATACTAAAGAGCTGCAGCAGCAAGATCAAAATGATGGTTTTACTTTAAGATCAAAGCTAAATGAACTTGGCACTACTGGTAATCAAATACTAGATGAAAACATACAGGCTTTTTGGAATGAAAAAGTAGATGATTATTTTAGAATCAAAAACGGTATGCAAGATGGCTTAATAACTAAACAAGAAGGTAATAGGGATTTAGCTAGAATAATGGCATTAGTTCCGCAGTTTAAAAAACAAGTTAGTATTATAGGTTTGCAAGCAGCAGCGTTTAAAAAAGACGCACTCGCCGGTAATGTATCTTCTGTAGGTTCTATTGAAAACAAGAGCTTTTTAAAAAGAGCTGGAGAAGGCGGCAATATAGGTATTGTAGAAAGAGGTGGAAGTTTATATTTTTACGCTCCTGCAGAAAATGGAGAGCCAGCCTCTATGATTAATGGTAATGAAATATTAACTATGGAAAATAGTGGCCAAAACATGTATCAAACTAAGCCTGATATATCAGCTACAGGAACTAAAATATTTAATAAAGTAATACAACCAGACTCAGGAGACAGTGATTTTGTTACCTACCAATCTTTCGTAAAAGGCGATACTAACCCACAAACAGGCAAAAAATTTACTAATCTAGAACCAGGTAAAGTTTACACTTATAGAACTGTTACGCCTGAGAAAAAAGAAGAAGCTATAACAGCTCTAAAAAGCTCTAATGCAACTCAAACTTTATTAAGCAATGACAACCAAATGAAAAGAGTTTGGCAAGATGAGATACCTGATGGAGAGTTTAATGAAGACACTCAACAATGGGAGCCACCTAATAGTATAGGTGCTATAGCAACTAGTTTAAACCTAGATCCTGAAATGTACAAAGATGGTTGGCATGAGTTTACTAAAGACATGGATGAAGATCAGATAAGCGAATTAAACGCAAATCAAAATAATATTATGACATCTTACTTGGCTCAAAAGTTTTACAACAATAATGCGTCAATGGATAATACTATGAAGTATGTTAAAGAAGAAGTTATTACAGCAGAAACTAAGAACGAAGCTACTGGAGAACCTTACTATATGGATGTTGTTAACAACACTTTAGATTTCTTTGCAAATCCACTTGACAATAAAAACTTAATGATTAATAGAGATATATACATAGACGGTAGCAATCAAACTATTACAGATATTGAAATAAAAGGAGATGAGATTATTCTTAAGAAAGATGATTATGAGTTGTCGTTAGATAGTGGAAAGTTAGATGAAAATGGCCAGCCAATTAAAAGCTCAAAAAGAGTCACATCAGACATTGCTAAATACAATTTAAGAGATCCTAGACAACAAGCTGCTTTAGCTCAAGCGTTACAAAGATCTGCAGGTGGTAGTAATCAAGACAACTTACAAATTATACAAGGAATTGCTAGGTTATATCCTGAGCTTTTTAATAAAAGAAAAGTTGCAAGCGATAAAGAAAAGCAGTCTAAGGGACAGGTGTTTAATACTTCAAACTCTGCCGGTGGTGGAATATTTACAGATCAAGTTGCTTATGAAAAATGGAAAAAAAGTAATCCTTTAACAGCTGAATCTAAGAAACAGTTTTCTATAAACCCAGATTTAATACAAGCTAATGAAGCTTTAAATAGAGCTAAAAGCGAAGGAAATAAAGAAAAAGCTGCAACCTTAGAATTTGAATTTAAAGAAATAGAATACAGAGTATATAAAGAATTGTTAGACCAACAAGTTCTTGGTAATTTAGAATAAATAGTATGTACGAAATAGAAGGTGTTAAAATTACAAGAGAACAGCTAGAGGCTGAAGCTCAGAGAAGGGGTATGACTTTTGAAGAACTACTAGCCGCTAATAAAGGCAAGATAATAGAGTTAGATGAAAACGGAAGCCCTATTCTGCAAGCTGAAATTGTTCAAGAGCCAGAGCAAGAAGTTGCAAATGAGACTCAAGATCCTAGACTTTTATCTATTCAAGAGCAAGACAGATTTGCTGACTCAATAATGAATCCAGCTAAATACGATCCTGCAAATATAAATTATGAAAGCCCACAAGGTCAAATGGTTATGGGGCAGCCTGCGGTGTCAGGTAATTTTGAAATGCAAGATATTGCAGGTCCTGATTTTACTCCTATAAACACAGAAGAGCTTAAAGCTTTAAAAGCTGCAGAAGGATATGATAATAGTATCGCTAGTTACAATAAAAAGATACAAGAGATAATGAAAATGCCTGGTATGTCTCAAGCTGATAAATTAAAACTAGTTAATGAACAGCCTTTACCTAAGTTTCAAGATCAATCTACATATCCAGGTATTGAAAATTATACAGAACCTCAAGGTTTAATTGCTGAAATTAAAGGAGAAAAACCAGATATAATAGAAAACGAGTACTTGATGACAAACAAACGAGATCAAGTAAACGAAATTATAGGTCCAGTTGGCAATGAAGAAATGGAGTTTGGTGAAACAGATGCTATACAGACTGACAAAGAGCTAGAAGAAAAAGCTGCTGAATCTTATGTTTCTATGAGACAAAATGATCCTATAATAAAAGCTAGATTAGAAGAATACAAAAAAATGTATCTTCCTAATGTTGAAGCTTATATGAACGATCTTGTAGATAAAGGTACTTATGACACTAGTACTCAAGCAGGTGTTAACGCTATGCAACAGGCTGTTAATACTTATTATGCTAATTTAATAGAACAAGCAATGCAACAAGACAACGCTGTAAATGTTCAAAGTAATAAAATAGCTGAATTAATAGAGCAAGAGCTTAGCAACAAACAAGTTGCTATGGGTAGAAGTAAAAGTAAGTTTTATAGTTTTTTTGATCAAATACAGTCTTATATAAACCCTACTCCTTTACCTGGAATAGCAAAAACTTTTTTAACAGGAAGCGTTGACTTAGCAGAATCTTTAGCTGTTAACACTGCAGATATGCTTTATGATGCTCCAAATACTATTGGAGCTCAAGTAGATGGCATGCAAATTAAAGCAAACAAAGAAGCTCTAGAAAAACTTCAAGAACTTAGAGACAAAGGAGGAAAAGACGATGATGAGGTTACTATAAAAATAACAAACCCACTTGGACCTTCTTACGCTCCTATATCAAAAACAGGAACTATATTTGGTCTTGAACTACAAGCCGGATCAAACAAAATGCAAGGTACTGAAAGTTTGTTAGAGAACATAGAACAAGTTGAAGAGTTTGAAGGTTTTCAAAACTTATCAAAGAAAGCTAAATTTACCGACGGTATATCTTTTTCAGATTTAACAATAGCTCTAGGCCAATCTTTACCACAAATGGCAGCTGTTACGGCTGGAGTTGGAGCAGCTATGATACCAGGAGTTGGTCCAGTTGCCGCTGGTATAGTAGGTGCTATGGGGCAAATTACCGCTACTAGTTATTTTTATGCTGATGAATACATGAACGGCGTAAAGCAAGGTATACTAGATAATCCAGATAAATATCCTGGTGGTGATACTAAAGAGAATATGCTTAAAGCTATTGAAAGCGGCGAGTTTGACAACATAGCTCAAGATATAGCTATGGCAAGTACTATGAGTTTTTTAGAAAGAATTGGTGCTACAGGTCAATTAAAAGCTGCTCAAGCTATATTTAAAAGACATGGTATTAAAAACGGTGTTAATAAAATGTATTATGATGGTGTAAAACATTATTTAGATAAAGTAAAAATAAACGCTGTTAATTTAAATAGATCAGGTAGGAACGAGCTTATAACTGAGTTTTTTCAAACTGGACTTTCTCAAGTTAATAAAGGTATTAAAGGTGAAGGTGGCATTAACGACGCTTTAAGATTTGTAGAACCTGAAGAATTATTAGAAGCTTCTTTAGCTGGTTACTCTATGGGTGTTGCTTTACCTTTTGCTGGAAGTATTAAATCACAGGTTTCAGACCCTATAAATCTAGCTAAAAACTATGTTAAAGAATTTAATTTTAAAAAGCCTGCATCTAATATAACTAGAACAGAGAAGTTTTTTGCTGAATTAAAAGAACAAATAAAAAAGAAATACTCTGATGCTGACGGTAACATAATTAAGAAAAAAGAATACCAAGATGAAATATCTAGATTATCAGCGCTAAGAAATGCTGGCATTAAAATGCCTATAAACTTTAGTAAAATACAAAGACAAGAAGCTACAGATCTTATATTAGAAAAAGATAATTTACTTAGAGAAAACGAAGGCATATTGCCAGAGTTTCAAGCTAAAAACAAAGCTAGAATAAATCAAATAAATAAAAGATTAAATGATTTAGCAGAAGTTGAAATACAAACAAGAGGTGTTGAAGATGTTACTACTCAGTTAGACGATGACATCGTAGATACATTTTTAACTTTTGATACTTCAAAAGAATTACAAGAGTGGTTAGAGAGTAAAGGTGTTAAAGACGCTAAAAAAAGATCACAACAAAGAGGATTAGAGTTAGAAATAGATGGAGTAGAGTACGCTATTCAAAACAATGAAACAAACTCTGGGAAAAAATCAACTTTCTTTTCAGGCATGCATGAAATATTACATAAGTTTCTTAAAAATACATTAAAAACTAATCCTAAAGTTGTTTTTCCAATAGCTAAAATATTAAAGAAAAGATTAGTAGAACTACAAAAAGATCCTAGAGTTGATGAAAGATATTTAGATGCTTTAAATAATACTTTACAAAAATACAAAGACGATGTAGAAGTAACTGATAGAGTAGAAGCTGAAGAGGTAATTACTTTATTTAGTGAGTTTGCTAACAAAGGTATTATACCTTTTGAATCTAAAAGGTTTCAAGGTTTTAGAGATGCTACTAGAAGAGTAATGCAAGAATTACCAGGTGCTAAAAACTTAAAATTTGAAAATGAATTAGACGTGTTTAATTTTATAAAGGATTATAACAAGTCTATACGTAAAGGAAGGTTTACTAGAGCTCAAGTAAGAGCCGCTAGAGAAGGCATAGATATAGGAAAAGATATACAAAAAGTTGCTGACGTACAAGAAGAAACAGCAAAGCCTAGTGATAGAGATTTAAAGCGACAAAAGGAAGCAAAAGATATTGTTATTGATGAGATAATAGAAAATAAAAACACTGACGACGAGGGCGTTCAAACAGAGTTAGCTTATCAATTTTATGACGACGTTCTTAGGTATATAAGATCTGGAAGATTTAAAATAAACGGCGTGCCTGTAATTGAAAATCCTAAAATAGCAGGTGTTATAGATGAGGACGGATTTAGAACAGAAGGAGCTGTTACTATAGAAGATTTAGCAATGGATATAATTACTTCTGATAGAGGAGTAAAAGGTATTGTAGCTGACTACTTTAAAAAACCTGTTAACAAAAGAGGTACTTTAGGACAGTTTGTTGGTGGAGGTAAATTTGATTTATATAGAGCTACTGAAATTGCTGCTAACACTTTGGGCATGCAAGCTGACATAGATCAGGTGCAAGAAGAAGCGCAAGACTTTAGTAAAGAAGAAAAGCCGTCGTTAAGAAAAAGTATGCTAGATCTATCTGAAGAAATAGAGCAGCAAGAAAATGTAGAAGCTCTAGCTACAGACATGGCAGAAGCTGCGAGTAAAATATTAAAAGGTAAATTAAAAGCACCAACATCAAAAGACTTTATTCAAGACTTACAGAAACAATCTAGTGATTTAGCTTTTAAAAGAGTTAAACAATTAATGGGTAAAGCAAAGTCAGAGCAGTATACTAAGTTTATAGAAGATTATGCTTTAGCTATACTAAATAAAACAGCTCAAACTACTTTAAACAAAAGGTTTAACAAACTCACCGAACCTGTAATAGATACAGAAACTGGCAAGCAAGTTAGAACATTGACAGATGAGTCAAGAGCTGAAGGATCAAGAGTTAAAAATCCTTATGCTGGTAATCCCAAGAGACAGTTGAAACCTGATTTAGATGTTCAAGACATGTTAGAGTATTTTACACCTGAGCAAGGAAGAAGAGATGCTAAGCAAAACACGCTAGCAGAAGTAGCTGCATTTGAGTTTGTTGTAGATGCTATGCCTGAAGCTCTTAAAACAGAGTTAGATGATGGTACTACTATTGCTGAAAGAAGAGCAGAGTTATTTGGTGAAGACGTTGTTAATGCAGAAATAGCTTACATAGCTAGAGAACTAGGTAGAGGAGTAGATTATAAAGCCGCTAAAAATATTGTGTTACCTGCTGAACTTGCGGAAGAGTTTGACGCTGTTAAAGATCAAATAGTTCAAGCAGCTCAAGAATATGGTATTGGTATTGATGAAGAATACACTGAAGGTTTTTCTCAAGCAATTGAAGGTGTTGATCCTAGAATTACAGAATCAATAGTAGATATAATGTTTACTGAAGATCCTGAGTTAGCTACGGGTGGTGAGTTTGTAAAAGGATCTATAGAGTCTTTAGAAAAGGCAGGTTTTCCAGAAGTTGCTGCTGAAATAAAAAAGCGAAATCTTATAGCTGTAAGCAATATAAAAGGAATTAGAGTTATAAATGAAGCACCAGCAAAAAATTTAAATAAACTTGGTCAAGTAATTACTAAAAGTTTACTAGATAATAGATTAATCAAATCTTGGAATAAAACTTTAGACTTTTTAGGATATTCTAACAGATTATTGAACGCTGCACAGGAAACTTTAAACAAGGCTACCGGTCAAATAGAGCAGGGTCCTTTCTATGTTGACAGATTAAAAGCTCAAGGATCAAGCTATACAAACGAGTCTCAAGTAAAAGATATTGTTATTTCAGATATAAAACCAATGAATAAGAGCTTTGGTTATATGCAAAGGTTTTCAAAAAAAGTTTTTTCTACTGTTAGCTTAGAGTCTAAATTAGCTATGGTTGAAAAAGAAAGAAACATAATTGAAGCAGCTGGTATTGCTAATAAAAAAGTTTTAAGTAAGTTAGTTTTAGCAATGCAAAAAGATCTAGCATCTGGTAAAAGAATTACTAAGTCTCAAGTGTATCAGTTTTTTCAACTACAAACAGGTGTAATAAAAGGTTTAAGAGCTTTAACTAGTCTTGATTATCTTTACTTAATAGAAGGCAATCAATGGATTGAAGGTAAAAAAAGACCAGAAGTACCTTCATTTTTACAACTTACAGAGCAAGAACAACAAGCTAAACTACAAGAGTTTATTGATGAGTTTCCTGAATTTAAAGATAGATATGATATAAGATTAGAACAAAAGTTAAACGCTATTGATAAGAAAACTGGTGAAAAAAAATATACTTTTGAAGAAGCTAGAGCAAGAGCAGCATTTGATCCTACTCTTTCTGCTTATAGAGATTTAAAAACAAAAGGAGAGCATTTAGTACCTAATTCAGTTACTATGCTTGAATTATTTGATGGTGTAATTAGAAACAATTTAGATCAAGCTAAGTTAGATCAGATACTAGCTGGTCATGGTCAGTTCTTTGGGCCTAATTATGTTGCTGATCTTTTAGATACTAAAGGTATTGAAGGCGGTAAAAAGACAGGACTAACTAGTCAAGAAGGTATATTTAGATTAAGTAAGTTTTTAAAAAATAGACCTGATATAAGTAATAACATCTACGCTCCAAACGGAAATAAAGCTTTTCAAGAGATAGTAAACACAGAAATATTTTTTAAAGCCTCTGAAGATCTTAACAATTCTATAAAAGAAGCTAAAGACATAAACGTCGATATGCTTAAAGCTTTAGACGTTATACAATTTGATGAAGCTCCAACTATGAATCAAGTTTTAGAAAAAGCTAAAATAATAGATGATGCTTTAAAAGTAGCAAGAGATGTAAACGCTCCTATTAAAAAAATTAGAGTATTTGATTTTGATGATACATTAGCTACAAGTAATAACATAGTTATAGCTACAAGCGCTGATGGCACTTCAATAGAACTAAACGCAGAGGAGTTTGCCGAAAGAGGAGCAGACTTAAAAAACCAAGGCTACACAATGGATTTTAGTGATTTTAATAGAGTAACTGATGGTGGTCGTGGTCCTTTATTTAAAGTAGCAGAAAAAATTAGAAACGCTAGAGGTAACGAAGATTTATTTGTACTAACAGCTAGAGCTCCTGAATCTCAAGGAGCTATATATGATTTTTTAAAATCACAAGGCTTAGAGTTTAAGAAAAATAATATAGTTGGCTTAGGTAATTCTACTGGTGAAGCAAAAGCAAACTGGGTAATAAGCAAAGCAGCTGAAGGATATAATGATTTTTATTTTGCAGATGACGCTATACAAAATGTCAATGCAGTAAGAAAAGCATTAGATGTTATTGATGTTAAGTCTCAAGTTCAGCAAGCTAAAATGAAGTTTGCTAAAGATATAGATGTTGACTTTAATAAAATAATAGAGCAGAAAACAGGTATTGCTAGTGAGAAAGAATTTAGTGCTGCTAAAGCTCAAGTAAGAGGTGCTAACAATGGCAAGTTTCAATTTTTTATACCTTATTCCGCTGAAGATTTTCAAGGTTTACTATACCCTCTATTGTCAAAAGGTGAATTAGGCAACAGTCAAATGGCTTGGTTTAAAACTCATTTGTTTGATCCTTATGCTAGAGCTATGGAAAATCTATCTCAAGACAGACTAAACTTGATGAATGATTTTAAAACATTAAAAAAGAAATTAAACGTACCTAAAGATTTACAAAAAGAAACTGAAAGCGGTTTTTCAAATGAGCAAGCTGTTAGAGTTTATTTGTGGAATAAGCAAGGTATTGAAGTAACAGGTCTTTCTAAAACAGATACAAAAGAATTAGTTACTTTGGTTGAAACAAATCCTACCTTGAAAGAATTTGCAGATCAAATTACTACTATTAATAAAGATCCTTATACTAAGCCTGATGAGGGTTGGTTGGCTGGTAGTATAACTTCTGACTTGTTAAGAGGTTTAAAAGAGGTTAAACGTCCAAAGTATTTAGAAGAATGGCAGCAAAATTCTGATTTAATATTTAGTGAAAAAAATCTTAATAAACTTGAAGCTGCGTATGGTCCTAAGTACAGGGAAGCTATGGAAAATATTCTTAAGCGTATGAAGTCTGGTAGTAACAGGGTTGGTGAGTCAAGTAGATTAGGTGGTAAAATACTTAACTACATAAACGGATCTAATGCTGCTATAATGTTCTTTAATACTAGATCTGCTATACTGCAAACAATATCAAGTATAAACTTTTTAAACTGGAACTTTAATAATCCTTTAAAAGCAGGCCAAGCCTTGGCTAATCAACCTCAATACTGGAAAGACTTTATGACGTTAATGAACTCTGATTTTTTAAGAGACAGACGTAATGGTTTAAGAATAAATATAAATGAGTCTGAAATAGCTGATGCTGCTAAAACTTCTAAGAATAAAGCAAAAGCGGCTATGGCTTACATACTTGAAAAAGGTTATGCCCCTACACAATACGCTGATAGTTTTGCTATAGCAACTGGTGGTGCTACTTTTTATCGTAATAGAATAAAAGATTTAGTTGAAAAAGGAAGTACAGAAGCTGAGGCTAAAAAGCAAGCGATGCAAGAATTTAGAGAAATAGCAGAGGAAAACCAGCAGTCTAGTAGACCTGATAAAATATCTCAACAACAGTCAAGTGATGCTGGTCGTTTGATATTGATGTTCGCTAATACACCTATGCAGTACGCTAGATTACAGAAAAGAGCTTTTCAAGATTTAGCAGCAGGTAGAGGCGATTCAAAAACTAATGTTAGCAAGCTTATATATTACGGTGTTGTACAAAATATAATATTTAATTCATTACAACAAGCTATGTTTGCTATTGGATTTGGTGATGAAGATGAAGAAAAAGACGAAAAAAGAAGTATTAGAACTTTAAATGGTATGCTAGATTCTACGTTAAGAGGTTTAGGTATTGCCGGAGCTACAGTTTCTGTAATTAAAAACTTTTTATTAGATGTTTACGAAAGATCTGGTAGATCAAGGCCTGAGTATGTAGATGCTGTTTATAAACTACTGCAAATATCTCCGCCTGTAAGTAGTAAAATATCTAAAATAAGACAAGCTGCATATATGTTTGATAGCAAGAAGAGGCGTAAAGAAATAATGGATAAAGGCTTTAGTATTAAAAGTCCAGCTTTTATGGCTTTTGCAAAAACAATATCTGCTACAGCTAATATACCTCTTGATAGAGTATTGCAGAAGTTTGATAATTTAGAAGGAGCAACAAGTGAAGAAGCTGAAATGTGGCAGAGAATAGCTATGTTAGCTGGTTGGCCACGGTGGGATATACAACCTGATGGTAAAAAACAAACTAAACCTGTTGTAAAAAAATTTACCGGAGATTTAAGAGATTTGTAAAAAATAAAAATAAATAAAATGCCTAGATATAAAAAGAAAAAAGGACAAAAGTTTAAAAAAATAACAGCAAAAGGACCTCATAATCCTAAGCCAGTTAAAGAACAAGTCAACACTAGTACTTTAGAAAATCAAGATTTAGCAGCAAATCAAATATTGCCTGAATTTAAAAGGCATAGATCATCTGCTATACCTATGTCTAAGTATGAAACGCCTGTGGCTTTAAAAGATGCTTGTTATTACAAAGCTAAAAAAGCACATAAAGTTTTTCCATCAGCTTATGCTAGTGGTATGATAGCTAAATGTAGAAAAAATAAAGGTAAATAGAAATGAGTTTAAAAGACTTTGACTATAGTAAGTTTAAGAAAATTAAACCACCTAAGGATAATTCTTTAGAGACTTTTAAAGAGATACAGTATTTAAATAAACTTAGAAAAGACGATAAGTTTGTTAAAGATAATGACAATATAAAAGAGGTGTTTATTAATGTTGTTGGAAAAGATGAAGACATAGGTAAATTAATAGACGATTCAAGACCTGTTATTTCTAAATTAAAAAAATATTTCAATAGGCCAAGACCTAAAGATCTAGCTAAAAACTTTGGTTTAAAATTAGAAGACGTAGAGCTTGACTCTATGAAAACCGCATCATATCCTTCAGGCCACTCAGCTCAAGGCTATTTAATTGCAGAAGTTTTAAAAGACAAGTATCCAGATAAATTAAAAGAGCTTGATGAAAAAGCAAAAGACATATCTGATAGTAGAAATATAGCTAGATCTCATTACAAATCTGACAGTGAGGCAGGTAAAAGACTAGGTTTAGATATGGCTAATCACTTAAAAGGAAACGTATGAAAGCAAAATTGAAATGGAACGAGTTGTTTGAAAACAAAAAAGACTCTTTAGCAATGTATACGGCTTCAGTAAGATCTCCTATATCCGCTGTAAGAAAAACTAAATCTGGAGCTAATTTAAAAAGATGGTTTAAAGAGGAGTGGAAAGACGAAAAAGGAAATGTTTGTGGATCTGATAAAAACAAAGACACTAAAGTATGTAGACCTTCTAAGAGAGTTAGCGGTGATTCCCCAAAGTCTTGGAGTGAAATGACTAGCGGTGAAAAAAGAAAAGTAACAAGAGCCAAGAAAAGAGTAGGGATGGGAAAGAGAAGATCTTCTTCAAGTAATGTAGCATAGGAACGTAAAAAACTGGGCACCATACCCAAAGTTCCTGTAACCAAAAAAGGG
>TARA_R110002050_G_scaffold54711_3_pt1 | contig 22119 bp, 16 predicted proteins | sample TARA_R110002050 | Tara Oceans TARA_R110002050 (sample SAMEA4396988) | marine metagenome | biome: Polar Biome; feature: [DCM] deep chlorophyll maximum layer (ENVO:01000326); material: water (ENVO:00002006), including particulate matter (ENVO:01000060) such as... | depth 25 m
TGTTTCAATCTTACATTATGCGAATGACAAACACCGAATGGACTTTGAAGCGATCGGTATGCCAATTGAAAATTATGACATGAGCAATAATCCTATGCTAATAGACCCACCAAAGTTTGACGATGTAAAGTTCATTGTTGGTAATGAAGATTTGAAACAAAAATTAGGTTTTAACGCTTTTTGGTCTAATTTAAAGTTTTTGAGAAGTATATGGATTATTCAACTGATTTATGCATAAGTAGCCACAATTTTTTTTATATATTTTTTATTCTCTGCTTTAAATCAAGTGATTATAATTACTTTTAAATAAAAATAGCCTTTTCATTGAGTTTTAAAGGTTTCTCTAACAAATATGGGATTAAGTAAATTTTACATTTTTAGCCTTTTGTCATTGTTCTTCTACTCGGTCGAAATAATTGCACAAGACCTACAATTAGATAGTCTTAAATCTATAATTAACGAGAACAAAAAGGATACCATTAACGTGAATGCCTTGTTGGATATCTCAAACATCCTTTCCAAATCGGACACCTTAGAATCAAAAAATTATGCCCTAAAGGCAATTGACCTAGCGGAAGAATTGGATTATAAAAAAGGACAAGCTTATGGGTATAAAAATTTAGGTTTGCTACTATATGCCAAAGGTGAACTTAACAAAGAATTGATAGATTATTGGGAAAAATCCTTAGAATTATTTAAAAAAATAGATTTTAAAAATGGAATAAGCAACCTTCAAGGTAATCTAGGGAGTGTTTATCAAACTAAGGGTGATGACCCCACTGCATTGGCCTATTTTTTAAATTCATTAAGACTTGCTGAAGAAATAAATGAACCTAAGAGAATAGGCACAGCATATATAAATATTGGTAGTGTTTACGCCAATGAAAAAGCTACATATGAACAGGCCATAGAGTCATTTAATAAAGCTAAAAAAATATGCGAAAACATTGATTACAAAGAAGGAATAGCATATGCTGCTGTAAATATAGCTGAATTATATCTCAAGACAAATAATCCAAAGGCAGCACTACAGGTGCTTAATGAGTATATGACTTTCTTTGATAAAGCTGATGCAGATAAAGCCAATGGCCTAATCATGATCGGTAGGGCCTATGAGGACATGGGGGAGCCAAATATTGCCGAAAAAAAATACATGGAAGCCATTACCTTAGCTACTGAAAACGATGCTAAAATGGAAGCTTCAAAAGCCTATATCCAATTAGGGAATATGTATAACAAGAAGAATGAACTTTCAAAATCATTGGATAAATATGAAAAGGCATTGGAACTGACCGAAATAACAAATGTTTTACCGGATAAAAAAAAAATTTATGAGGGATTGGCAAATATCTATGCTAAACTTGGTAACTATGAGAATGCTTTTGATTTTCAAAAACAATTCTCTGCAGTTATGGATACAATTAGAAGTGATGATTATGAGCATACCTTAGGCAATTTAAGGTTTCAATATGATATTGAAAATAAGGAAAAGGAAATTCAATTATTAAATACCGAAAACAAAGTCAAAGAAATACAACTGGAAAAAGTGGCCATTTCAAAAAAATATTTCTACGCAGTTTCGGTCTTATTATTTGCTATAGCTTTTGGTGCGCTATTGCAATATCGTTTTGTTAAAAAATCAAATAGAAGATTAGCTGATGAGCAAAATAAGACGGAAAGCATATTACTTAATATTTTACCGGCTGAAACGGCCGAAGAACTAAAATTACACGGCTCTGTAAAGGCTAGGGAATTTAAACAAATTACAGTCCTTTTTACTGATTTTAAGGCATTCTCAACGGTTGCGGAACTAATTCCCGCAGATAAATTAGTAAAGAGTGTAGATTATTATTTTAAAAAATTTGATGAAATCGTAGAAAAATATGGACTTGAGAAAATAAAAACGATAGGTGATGCATACATGTGCGCAGGAGGTTTACCTACCGAAAATGAGACCAATGCCATGGATGCGTACAATGCGGCCATAGAAATATTACAATTTGTTAATAATACTCAAAAGAATCCGCCAAAGAATGTCCATCCATTTGAAATTCGAATCGGTCTTAATTCAGGTTCAGTAGTTGCAGGAGTCGTTGGAACTAAAAAATTTCAATATGATATCTGGGGCAATACTGTAAATATTGCCGCACGAATGGAATCCAGTTCCATTCCTGGTAAAATTAATGTTTCAGAAAACACCTATAATTTATTGAAGGATAAAATAGATTTTACCTATAGGGGAATAATAACCGTTAAAAATTCTAAAAAATTGAAAATGTATTTTGTAGGAAAAGAAATGAACGAAAATGAAATTATCAGTTAAAGTCTTTATAAAAAAACTTTTAGCTTGAAGTTAAATTGTATAAAATAATTGAAGATTTTTCTTATTAAAATAATTTTTGTAAGTTAATCCTTGATAATATATTTGCTGGAAACATAGAACCTATTATTGATGTCATTTTTCTAAAACCTTTTTTGAATACAATATTTTAAGTAATTTATTGTTTAATTTAATGAATATCAATTTTTCATTTTACAGTAGCTGATGAATTTGCACAACGAAAAGGCCTATCCTAAACTTTGTATGCAACTACTGTCCACCTTGGAAAAAAGTCTGCCAAATCATTTAACATATCATACACTGGAACATACCATTGATGTAGCCAATGTTTGTAATGCCTATATTGAACATTATAATATAGAGGAAAATGATGCTAAACTTATGCGAATTGCTGCTATAGGGCATGACTTTGGTTATATCATCTCACCTATAGAACATGAAGAAAGAAGTATTAAAAGCTTATCTCATATTTTACCGTCAATTTTAACCTCTGAAGAAATAGCATTGGTAAATGGTATGATTCGAGCTACAAAAGTCCCACAGCACCCAACTAATTTTATGGAGGAAATCATTGCCGATGCCGATTTAGATTATTTGGGAAGAACTGATTATGATTTGTTAAGTGGTGGCCTTTATAAAGAATTCCAATATTACGATATTGTCAACAATCAAGAAGAGTGGTTAGACCTTCAAATTAAATTTCTTGAAAATCATAAATTCCATACTTCATTTGCGTGTGAATTTAGAAAACCACTAAAACAACAAAAAATCAAAGAGTTAAAGGAAAAACGTAATGCTTTGGAATGTCAATAATCATTTTTACCGAGATATTTTTACTCCCACTTTTAACAAATAACAGATTTCAACTACATAATACCGATAAAATACTAATTTCTTCGATTAAATAGTATCACCCTAATAAATTAAGGTAATATTCTCTATTTTAATGTTTTGTATTATAAGTTTTTATAAATTTGATAATTCCCTCATTTCAATAACCTAGTCAAATAAGGTACTTATACTCTCTAGGTTTTTAAAGTTTAAAAAAAACGCTACAAACTTTTAAAAATGAGAACTTCATCACACTACACCACCTTAAGTAGAGCCACGGTACTACTAAATAAACTAAAAAGACCTCTAAATTTATTTATACTTCTGCTTATTTGCTCCACGGGTATCGTACTGGGTCAAGATTATGAAACCACGGGATTATCCAATAATTGGGAAGATCCTACTGCATGGACCTGTATAGGTGGTGGCTGTAATAAAAACCCATATCCAGTTAATGATATTTCCAACACTACCATAACTATAAGGCACGATATCAATTATAACTCCAATAGCCCAATTAAGCTAGGTAGAAATGGTGTTTTATTGGTCATTAATGATGCAACCTTGGCTACCTTAAGTAATATTAATGTTGGTACCGAAGGTGTATTATCGGCCAATCAAGGACAAATTAAAATAGGGCCCGGCGTGCTTAACAATTATGGGCGTATAGAATTGATCAATGCTATTCTTACCAAGAACGGGAATGTGGTAAATGAATCCGAAATGGTACTTTCAAATGCCTGTGTAAATTTAACGGATGGTAATTTTATAAATAACAACCTATTTACTGGGTCTGGTAGTGTTAAAACACTTAACGGTAATGTAAATAACTTTGGTACCTGGTCTGTTGATATACTTTACTTCACTAGTCGAAATAGTAGCGGTGTTCCGATATCTCCTAGCACCTTGGAGGTAGTTGATAAAAGATGTGAATGTGTTCTAATCAATTGTGATATTTTACCGGGATATCCGCCAAATTCAAAAGTAAACGAACTCATTGGCTCGGCCTTAACCTCCTTGTTCAACAATTATGACCCAAGTGTCCCGGTAAATGAATTTATCTACACCTTAAATTCAGAAGGGGACGTATTAATAGAAATTGTAATACAATCCGGTAAATATGATACTGTTGTTTCCCTATTAAGCTCCTTCAGTGTTTTTTCAGGAGACTTTATTTCAGATGTCTATGATCCAACAGACGATGAACGAGTTATTACAGTCTTCTTTCCCATAGAACATTTACCGGAACTAAATCCCAATTCAGACCTTATCAATCAAGTTTATGAAGTTTCCAGACCTATCCCTAATACCGGTTTAATACCTAGTCAAGGGGATGTTGCGCAAAATTCAGCAATAGCTCGACTCGGTTGGAACTTATCCGGGAAAGATGTGAAAATAGGGGTTATTTCAGATAGTTATGATCGTATTAGCGGTGTTCAAGGTTCATTAGGAACCGCCGTTATTCGTGATATTGAAAATGGTGATCTTCCGGGTGGAGATCAAAAAGTAAAAGTATTACAGGACTATCCTTTTGGCCCTGCTAGTGACGAAGGTAGGGCGATGCTTCAAATTCTTCATGACGTAGCACCCGAAGCGGAATTGTATTTTACTACCGGTTTTGTTTCCGAAGGTAATATGGCTGCAGGAATCGCTGATTTGGTAGCTGCGGACTGCGATATTATCGTAGACGACCTAACCTATATGAAAGGCCCCTTCTTTCGTGATGGTATTGTGGCAGATGCTGTTAATGAAGCTACTTCTTTGGGGGTCTCCTATTTTTCCTCGGCAGGTAATTTTGCAAACCGATCATTTGAAGCAAATTTCACTGCTGCTCCAGCACCCAATGAAATTCGTCATGATTTTGGAGGGGGAAATTCTTTACAACAGTTACAATTAGAACCCGGTCAATATATAATCGCCTTGCAATGGGAAGATGATTTTTATTCCTTGGGATCGCTAACTGGAGCTAAAAATGATCTTGATATCTATTTAGCAAATGACAATGGCAGTATACTTTACGGATTCAATAGAAATAATTTGGGTGCAGACCCGGTTGAAATTATGCCTTTTGTAGTCGTAAACCCTACTACTACTAATTTGGTCATTGAAAGAGCTGCAGGAATCGGAACTCAAGTACCGTTCAAATATGTAGTATTTAGAGCGGGTAACGATGGTAATTTCGCCGCGGTTCCAGCTGCGAATGCCTCTACCATAGTTGGCCACGCCAACTCAGATGGCGCCATCACAGTTGGTGCTGTGCGTTATGACAATTCACCTGCATATGGTGGTAGCCTTTTGGCACAACAATCCTCTTCCAGAGGAGGAACGAAAACTGAAGGTGTAGCACGTAATAAACCGGATATTATGGCGCCAACAGGGGGTGATACTTCTGTAAATTTGGGTGCACCCGATTATGATAATAATTCATTCCCTAATTTCTTTGGTACTTCCGCATCTGCACCACATGCTGCAGGTTTAGCTGCATTGGTTATAGAGGCCAAGAACAAGTTTATAGATCCTTCCAATACAGATCCTGCTTTAAATACCAGAAAACTAATTACGGATAATAGTATAGATATGGGAGCCGCTGGCTTCGATTTTATCAATGGATACGGTTTTGTAACTGCGGATAATACCGTTGGAGCTTTTGCAAATCCCTCACCAAACCTGATTAGTTTTAACCTCGAAAACTTGGATACAGAAGTAACTAGTCCTGGTGAAATTGCCTTTGATTTGATCCTGGAAGGGAATTCCTTTGATGAAAGTTCAATCGTCATTTTTAGAGGAGAGGAATTGGAAACTACCTTTATTGATTCAAGTACATTAATTGCAACTATACCTGAGTTTATTGGAAATCCCCCCATTTATGTATTCACTGCTTCAGGTCCACTTACCAATGGATCGGATGGTGGCGAATCAGAAACGTTAACCTTTGAGGATATTCCCATTACCAATGTTATTATTAAAGGAGATACCTTTGAAAGACGTTATGGCGAAACGAATCCTGAATTGACATTTACTACCTATGTTGGAGAAACGGAAACAACGCTTTCCCCAGAAATCCTGGAATTGCTCCTACCCTCTGTAACGGTAAGCACGCAGGCATTACCAAATTCTAACACAGGACTTTATGCTATTACCTTAGAACTAGCAGAAATCAATGTTGGCCTTCAGGAACTATATAGTTTTACTGCAGAACCTGGAGTTTTGAATATTATACCCATGCCAGTGACCATTCAACCACAAGTATTGGAACCAATTGTATATGGTGACCCTTTACCTGAAGTAACCTTTGATTATATTTATGGCGTACAAGGTGAAACAAACATAGTGGTTGACAATCAAGTGGCCAATACCTTTGCCTATAATCATGTAAATGCCCTTTCACTTGTTAATGGTCTATCATTGGTAAACGGTCTGTCTTTAGTTAATGGTCTTTCCTTGGTAAATGGGGAACCTACGATAAATGGCTTATCCCTTGTAAATAAAACGTTTTTTGTGTCTCAAAGTACGGTTGACCAATCCAACACGATCATTGAAAATGGCTTATCCTTGGTCAATGGAACCGGACAGGAAAAGTTAGTGAATTTTGGAGCGGATCTATTTTCTGAAACTTCTATTGAGAATGGTAGTCTATCTTCCATTACCAACGGGCTTTCACTTGTAAACGGGCTTTCTTTGGTCAATGGGCTATCCTTAGTGAACGGGCTTTCATTGGTTAACGGTATTTCCCTTGTAAATGGCTTATCATTGGTCAATGGATTATCCTTGGTCAATGGGCTTTCCCTTGTGAACGGACTTTCCTTGGTCAATGGTGAACCTCTACCAAATTCAGATTCCGATAAAATATTTAATGCATTCAATAATATTCTTGTAATACTGAATGAAAATGATGCATTAAGCGAAACACCCATTGATATTAAACCCATAAACGTAATTACCGGATTGGATGCTGGCACTCAGTATATTATCCCTGGTGGGTTTATTGACAGTAATTTCGAAATAAGTTATCTTCCTACCGCTATTGAAATACTTCCTGCGGAGCTCACAGTTACTACTGGTGATACTTCATTAACATATGGAGATGTAATTCCTGAATTTACAGGATCAATAAACGGACTCCGATTAGGTGACACTGCTGCTGAAATTTTCCCTGAAGGTCTTATTTATTCTGTAGGTTGTAGTACTTGTAACGTAGTGGATAGTCCATATAGCATTACTGCAACATCGGAAACAAACAACGGCAATTATACCATTAGTTATGAAAATACTGGTCTATTGACGGTGAACCCTTTTAATATTACCATAAGTGCCAACGATGCTACAATAACTTACGGTCAACAGGAATCCTTAGGATTTACAATTAATGTGTCACCGGACATTCTACCTTACGAAGAAACAACTGAAGATATACTTGGCAATTTCACCTACACCCCTGAAAATGGATGTACGGACGCAACAGTTATTGAGATAATTCCGTCCATAAACAACCCTAATTACAACATTAACCTAGAAAACGGGTCACTTACTATTTCTGCCACCTCACTTCAAGTTGCTATTGGTACACTTATTATTAACGAAGGAGATCCAATCCCTACAAACTTTACCACTACTGTCACCGGATTAGTATGTGATGACCAGGCGCCCATACTTACCGATTTTATTATAATGGATCAAAACGGTACTACCGTTAATGGAATACTCGCTCCTGGTGAATATACAGTATCAACTGATTTAGCTATCTTAGAAGGTTATGACAACTATAATCTTAGCTTACAAACAGGTACGTTATTTGTTTCCCCAATGGTAGGTTGCAATGATCGTATAAAGGCTTCCGATATTTGCCAAAGTCCAGCAACATTATCAGATTATCCTCAAATTACGACTAAACTTCGTTTTGAATATACAAATCCTTTGAGCGTACCGGTATTTATTGAAAATGGGCCAAATAACATCTTAAAAGGAAACGCATTTTATATGGGAACACTACCTGAAGTGTTCCTTCCAGGGGTACATTCATTTGATATTTATACGGACGGCCGTAGATTGCAATGGGAAGTTATCACCAATGGATGTAATAGCGCCTCCAAGTCTGCCAATGGCTCTAATGCAAACCCTTGCGGTACCTCATTTTCCTTTGATATGTCTTCCATAGAGCAAACACAAACCGAAACCTCAGCAACATCCACTGTTTATCCTAATCCTGTTTCCAATTATGTAACACTAAATCTAAAAGAAAGTATTCAACCGACCGAACTTAGTGTTTTCAATGAAACTGGTCAACTGCTATTATTTAGGGAAATATCACCTGCTGAAGGTCAGCTTATTGAAATAGATTTGACTTCGTTCGACAAAGGAATGTTGTTTTTCCGTGTAGAAAATGAAGGTGAACCTACCTACATAAAAGTATTGAAGAATTAAAACAATTGAACTAATAAAAACAGGCCCAAAAAAGAGGGCCGTTTTTATTTAGACCATTTTTGAGTATTACGTAAAACTTAGTACCTTAACTCTTTACTTTGGATAGAATATTGTTTGCTAAGCAAATACAGTATCCAAAAATATTCAATGCAACCTTTACGACTTGGAATATGACCAAAAAAGAAATTAAAAAACAATCAAATAAAGAACATATTTCTAAAAAGGATTACGAAAAATTTAAATTGATAAAAGGTGAAAGTTCCCATACTGAAGAACTTGTAGATCATTATTGGGGCAGTATTAATTATGTTTTTAGCCTAATTAAGGCTTCCGAAATAAAGGCAGGGTTAATTTTGTCGTTCTATGGAATATTACTGAATATTATATATGGGAGTATTGTAACCGTTTTACAGAAAGATGATAATACATGGCTAATATACATCTTGATTATGTCTTGGGTCATTAGCACCATTATATCAATCTATTATAGTATTCGATGTTTCATCCCTAAAATTGAAGACACTTATGATCCCAATATATTTTTCTTTGGCGATATAATTTCAAAATTTGGTACAATTCGAGAGTTTTCACAAACCTTTTACAACATAAGTCTAACCGAAGAAGAACTCTTCGATCATTTGGGGCAACAGGTTTTTATCAATTCAAAAATATCTGCCTATAAATTTAAGTGTGTTAATTACGCTATTCGCTTTCTTGCTATTGGCCTAGCAATATTGTTCTTAACAGTACTATGCTATGTTTTTACTGAATTCATATTAAAATAGATAGTCTGTTATTTAATGGGTAGAATTACCAGATGTATAATCTTTGAAAGATAAGTTTACAGGAAAAGATATTTAAAACTCCAAAGGTATTCCAATACCACAGTATAGGTTATGATAATCGTTTTTAGTAATTTTATAGCTACAAACTATATGAATGACTATTACACAATTACAATATGTGCTCGCGGTTGCAGAATACAAGAATTTCACCCTTGCGGCTGAAAAAAGTTTTGTAACACAACCTACCTTAAGTATGCAGGTTCAAAAGCTTGAAGATGAACTTGACATACTGCTATTTGACCGTAGTAAAAAACCTATTACTATTACAGAAGTTGGAAAAAAAATAGTTGCACAAGCTAAAAATATAGTCAATGAAGCGGCCAGAATCAAGGACATTGTAGAACAAGAAAAAGGATACATAGGCGGTGATTATGTGTTAGGTATAATACCAACGATTATGCCAACACTTTTACCAATGTTTCTTAAAACCTTTATACAGAAGTATCCGAAAGTAAACCTTATCATAAAAGAACAGAGTACAGAAAATCTAATTCAGAATATACAAGACGGCCATTTAGATGCAGCCATAGCTGCAACACCATTAGAAGTAGATTTCATTAAAGAAAGACCACTGTATTATGAACCATTTGTTGGATACGTACCTAAGGAACATCGTTTAGGAAATAATACTCAAATTACGCCTGAAGATTTAAATATTGAAGATATTCTACTTTTACAAGACGGACACTGTTTTAGAGAAGGTGTTTTGAATTTATGCAAGACTCCTAAATTAGGTGGTGAACATTTTAGTTTGCAAAGTGGAAGTTTTGAGACTCTTATCAATCTATCCAATGAAGGATTAGGAATGACCCTTCTACCCTATTTGAATACAATAGAACTTGATGATATCAAGAAAAAGAACTTAAAGTATTTTAAAGACCCGTCACCAGCTAGAGAAGTAAGCCTAATCTATCATAAAAAAGAACTAAAGGTCCAGATAACCGAAGCGCTCAAAGATGTGATTACAAGTGTAGTACGTGGCGCAATAGCTTTTCAAGATGTGAAAATTATAAGTCCGTTGAATAAATAAAATTTTATTGCTTCTTGAAACGATACAAGCAGCTCTCAATACATATCGAAGGATAAGACGGCGACAGTCTTAGTTCTTTACGCTCTTCGTTGAAATCAGTACTATAACCTAAGGTATCTTTCTTATCATCTGTCTTGAAATACAAATAAAGTTCACTTATCTTTATTTGATAATCACCTCTTTGCTATATCTCTTTATTGAAATTGGTTTTACTTTAGCTACCGTCATTATTAAAAATATATCGAAATCCTTTTTTGGCATCTTGCCATTCAGAGGCTCCACCAGTACTTATATAAGTTTCTTTCAATAACCATTCACCTAAGATATTAGTTTCGTCGATTGGTATATCATTGTTTATATCGTTACTCTCACAACCGAGTAAGAATACTAGAAATATGGAAAGAGAAAATTTGATGGCCCTCTTATTATTTATATTAAGATGCCAAAATCACCTAATGGGTGCTTAATAAAAAGAGCCACTAATAAGTGGCTCTTTTTTATACTTTTAAATAAATTAAACTTTGCTGTAATTCTGGTTTGTCTGTTATAAAATTCTCTAACCAAACTTTTAATTCTTCTACCTCATCGGGTAGTAATGTCAAGAGGGCTTTTTTTAACTCCTTACAAAATAGAAGGGTATCAAAACTCACTTTTTTAAGAACTGTTTTACTATACTCAAGCATTGAGTTTGCCATGAACTATATTGATTAAGTGGTTGTTCAATAAAGGTAAACAGAAATGTAGATTGAATATTGCATACAAAAAGTTAAAGTAATACCATCCGTGTTAAAGTTTTGGATCGTGCAAAGACTATAGTTTTGTACTTTAGAAGTCATGAAAAAAATAATATCAATACTTGCCATTTTCATAGCACTCTCTGCCTGTAGCGCAAAAAAATCCATTATTACAAAGCAACTGAATAGCAACCTCTCCTCATCGTTTTATAAAAATCAATTTACAGGAGTTTTGGTAATCGATGCCAAAACGAAAGACACCATCTACAATCAAGACAGCCATAAGTACTTTATACCTGCGAGTAACACAAAAATCTTCACCCTTTTTGCTGCCTTAAAAACTTTGCCAAGAAAAGCACCGACACTACGATATATAAATATTAATGACACCCTTTATTTTGAAGGAACTGGAGATCCCTCTTTTTTACATCCCTATTTAAAAGATTCTACTTCACTCCATTTTCTAAAATATCAAAGCAACCTTACGTTTGTTTCTGGGAACTTTCAAGATGAAAAATATGGTGCAGGATGGGCTTGGGACGATTATCAATGGTATTATTCTCCTGAACGAAATGCACTTCCTATAAACGGTAATGTGGTATTGTCGTATAAGAATACTGAACTGGTAGTATCTCCTCCTTATTTTAAAGACAGTGTTATAGAAATTTTGCATAAGGACAATAGAAATGAATCTTCAAACATTTTCTATTACCCACCTCAATCTACAGACACCTTAGAAACTCCTTTTATTACAAGTCTACAAACCACAACTTCTATTCTAGAGCAAGCATTGGGCAAAAAAGTTTCGACAACCTTAACCATGCCTTTAGGAAATAAAGAGACCTTATATGGTATTGAAATGGATACGCTTTATAAACGAATGATGCATGAGAGCGACAATTTTATTGCTGAACAACTGTTGTTCATGGCCGTTTCTGAATTAAAAGACACATTGAACAGTAATTTAATTAGAACACATATCTTAGAAAATGAGTTGCAATATTTAGCGCAACAACCTAGGTGGGTCGATGGATCAGGACTATCGCGTTACAATCTTTTTACTCCACAAAACATGGTGAATGTATTAGATAAACTATATGCAATGGTTCCACAAGAACGACTGTTCTCTATTTTCCCAGCGGGTGGTTTATCCGGTACCTTGAAAAATAGATTTGCTGGTAAAGATCAACCTTACATCTATGCTAAGTCAGGTAGTTTAAGTAATAATTATTGTTTAAGTGGGTACCTGCTAACCAAATCTGGTAAGACCCTGATTTTTAGTTTTATGAATAATCATTTTAGGGAATCTTTATCAGACGAAAGATTACGCCTTGAACAAATGCTACAAACTTTACGAGACAACTATTAGCTAAGACACTATTGTAGAAACATGTTTTGCATATTTCTCTTTAAGCAGTTTAATCTTAGGTGAAATATGAGTCTTACAAAAGGGTTTTTCCGTATCGTTGAAATAATAGTTATGGAATTTTTCTTCGGATAATTTAAACTGACCAAAGGGAAGAATAGCGGTGATTATTGGAGTGCTCATTTCTTTTTGAAATTCAGTCATTATTGAAATTAAGAAATCTTCATCTTGATTCTTAAAATAATATACTGCAAAACGATATTTGTGCCGCATTGAGTGGTTTTGACTACTTTGATGCGTGTCTAAATGAATGGCTAGTAAAACTTTTAATTCTATCAACTCAGCGTTGTAATGAACAATAACGGCTTCTGACAAGTTAGCGATACCACCTTCTGGTGCTATGAAGCCCTGCTCTACTTTCGCAACACCTTTAAGAGCCATAAAAACAGCTTCGGTACACCAGTGGCATCCACCACCAAAACCTATTTTTCGAAAATTTTGCATACTATTCTGTCGGATGAATCAACTTAAACTAACGCATTCAATTTTGCATATTGTAGTAACATAATGGTTTTTGAATCATTAATCTCACCCGTAGAAATCATATCCATTGCCTTTTCGAAATTTAATTCTAAGACTTCAATATTCTCCGTTTCATCTTCGGCACCACCACCTTCGCTTACTTTCATGCTTTCATCATATTCACCAACGAATAAATAGAGAATTTCTGTTACAGAACCAGGTGACATATAGGTTTGCATCACTTTTTTAACGTTGCTGATTTTATACCCAGTTTCTTCTTCGGTTTCTTTTCGTACACAATCTGCAGGATTGTCACCATCTAAAAGTCCGGCACACACCTCTATCATCATTCCATCAACGTTACCATTCACATATGTAGGCATTCTGAATTGCTTTGTTAGCACAACAGTGCCTTTATTAGCATTATATAAAAGAATAGCTGCACCATTACCACGGTCATACGCCTCTCGTTGTTGGGTTTCCCAGGTGCCATCTGGTTTTTGGTATTCAAAAGTGTATTTATTAAGCGTGTACCAGTTATCCGATAGAATTTCTCTTTTAATATTTTTTACTTTTTTGTTTGGCATCTGTAATTTCATTTATTTTAAAATACTCTTTTTAATTTTTACTTAAAATGATTTCTAAATCTTAAACATCACTTACTAACCTTTCTCAAAATTACATATTACATTGCATTTTAATGCGTACTTTCCTATCCCGTACTTTTCAAAAAACCAAGATACAAGCAACCCGAATGATCCGTGATACAAAATCACCTTCGTTTGTAATTAAATCAATGGCCAATAAAAAACCTAATTAGTATTTTGACTTTAAAATCGTACCTTAAATTTTCAAAATCAAACCAATGAAATTATCAAATTCAATTTTTTGGAGCTCAGTAATAAGTATCCTATTATGTACTGCATGTTCTGGTCCAAAAAAGGAAGCCGCAACATTACTCATATATGGAGGCCCAATTTACACTGTTGATTCGGTTCAAACATTAGTTGAAGCTGTAGTTACGAAAGATAGTATTATTCTTTTTGCAGGTAATCTTGAAGAAGCCGAAAAATACAAAAACAAAAAAACCCAAGTCATTGATCTAAAAGGAAAAACTATGACCCCTGGTTTAATAGAAGGACATGGCCATTTTATGGGATTAGGTAATTCTGAACTAGAAATTGATTTACTCAATACAACCAGCTATGAGGAAATTGTAGATATCGTTGCAGAAGCCGTAAAAAAGGCAGAGCCGGGTGAATGGATTATTGGAGGAGGCTGGCACCAAAGCAAATGGGATTCATTACCAGCAGATGCTGTAAATGGATTTCAAACACATGACATGTTAAGTGCCGTAACTCCAAATAACCCAGTATATCTATCTCATGCTAGTGGTCATGCAGGCTTTGCAAATGCCAAGGCAATGGAAATTGCCGGTTTACAAGTATTATCAAAAGAAGGTATTGATAAATTTGAGATTGAAGGCGGTGAAGTTATGCGTGATAAGACAGGACGACCTACCGGTATTTTCAATGAGCGCGCACAACGCTTAATCTACCAATTTATTCCCCAAGACTCTCCAGAAAAAAAAGCTAAAGCTTTTGATTTGGCTGTAAAGGCCTGCCATAGAAATGGAATAACAAGCTTTCACGATGCCGGTATTGGAAAAGAAACTGTAGCTGATTTTGAAAACGCAAGGGCTGCTAATAAAATGAACGTAAGAATATATGCAATGCTTTCTGGTGATGATAAAGACCTATTGAATGAATGGTATGAAAAAGGTCCTTTTATAGACCCTAGTAATCGCTTGACCATACGGTCCATAAAATTATTTTGTGATGGTGCCTTGGGATCTCGTGGAGCTTGGCTGTTAGAGCCTTATACCGACCGACCAGGACACTTCGGACATGAAACCTTACCCATGGAAATGGTCCAAGAAACTGCCTTAAATGGTTTAAAAAAAGGATTTCAAGTTTGTTCCCATGCCATTGGAGATCGTGCCAACAAAGAAATTTTAGACCGTTATGAAGCTGCTTTCAAAGAGTTGCCGGTTTTAAAAACGAATCACCGATTTCGAATTGAGCATGCCCAACATTTACATCCTGATGATATTCCTCGTTTTGCAAAACTTGGTGTAATACCGGCAATGCAAGCTGTACACTTATCTTCCGATAGACCATGGGCTATTGACCGTTTAGGTGAAAAACGAATTAAAGGAGGTGCATATATGTGGCAAGACCTTTTAAAAAGCGGCATACCTATTGTAAACGGTACCGACGTTCCCGTAGAGCCGCTAAATCCGATTGCGAGTTTGTATGCCAGTATAAGTAGAAAAACATTAAAGGGTACTCCTGAAGGTGGTTATGAACCAGAACAGAAAATGACAAGAGAACAGGCCTTAAAATCTTATACCCTTGATGCAGCTTATGGGGCTTTCGAAGAAAATATTAAAGGTTCGATTACCGCTGGAAAATTAGCCGACTTTACTGTTTACAATCAAGATATAATGACCATACCCGAAAATCAATTCTTAAAAACAGAAATAGCCATGACCATTTTTAATGGCGATATTGTTTATAAGAAAAGTGAATAATTCAAGTTTATCCCAAACTCCACTTATTTCCAACTTCTGACAAAGGTTTACAAGGCTCGTACTTGCCTGGTATGGGGTCGTAGCTAAGTACATTTTCACCTATTTCCTCTGAAGTGAAATAGGCCCAAATAGCCATGGACTTCATTGATCTATAAAAGCCGATGGTTTCTTGAGGACCTACCCCCGTACCCCAAACTCCCGAACCGAACTTACCCGAATTCTTTTCGGCCTCATTCAATACCGAAGTTTTATCAGCTACGCTCAAATCATAGAAAACATCTCCATATTTTGATTTACAATTTTCATTAAAAGCTGCTATTTCAGCTCTTATGTTTTCTTGCCCTAATTTATCGTAAGTTTTAGCGATAACCCTATCTATAAAGATATCAGATTTTACATCCAACCCGCCGGGTGTATCTGTTCTTGGTAAAATCATATCTATTAAAGATGTAATTGTTTTGGCTTCTACCTCAGTAAAAAATAAAGGTTCCCAATCTAATCTATTTTCCGTTTTACAAGATTCAAATAATGAAAGCATGGAAGGCATCAAAATCGTTGCACCTGCAAAAAGTCCTGTTTTTCGTAACGCTTTTCTTCTGTCCATAGCTTAGATATTTAATTTTTTTAATTCAGATACGGCATAATTTGCTGCTCTCGCTGTTAATGCCATATATGTCAATGAAGGATTCACACAAGATGAAGATGTCATACAGGCTCCATCGGTTACAAATACATTCTTAGCGGCATGAACCTGGTTAAATTCATTCAACACCGATGTTTTAGGGTCACGGCCCATTCGTGCCGTACCCATTTCATGTACACCATATCCTGGTGGATGCTCGTTATCAAAGCCTAAAACATCTTTTACACCGGCCTTCGTTAGCATTTCTACAGCATCTTCCTGTATTTGTTTGTTCAATGCTTTCTCATTGGCTTTAAACTCTGCATCAATGGTTAATGTTGGCTGTCCCCATTTATCCAACACATCCGAGTTCAACGAAATTTTATTATCGTGATAAGGTAAACATTCTGCAAATCCTGTGATGAACATTTCCCACCCACCAGGCTTTAAAATACTATCCTTATATTCAGCTCCAAAGGCTTCTATATTGGCAGGATTACCACCTCTGTAAGCACCACCTTGATACCCAAAACCACGTAAAAATTTATCTGATTTACTTTTTTTATCAATATTTACATATCTAGGAATGTAAATGCCGTTAGGCCTTCTTCCTTTATAATACTTATCCTCAAAGCCTTCAACTTTTCCTATCGCTCCCACTCTATACGTGTGATCCATAAGGTTATGTCCTAACTCACCACTATCATTACCTAATCCATTTTCAAACCGTTTAGATTTAGAATTCATTAATATTTGAGTTGTACTTAATGTAGATGCGTTTACAAAAATAATTTTGGCCGAATATTCTATTGCCTCGTTTGTTTCTGAGTCTATAATTCGAACTCCTGTAGCTTTACCTTTTGCTTCGTCATAAATTAACGATTGAACAATTGAATAAGGTCGTATCGTCAAATTACCAGTAGCATTCGCTGGCGGCAAGGTTACTGCATTACTACTAAAATAAGCTCCATAAGGGCAACCTCTACTACATCTATTTCTATTTTGGCATTGGCCTCTACCATTATGTGGTTGGGTTAAGTGTGCAACCCTGCCAATAATCATATTTCTACCTGCAAACTGTTCTTCAATTCTACCTTTAACATGTTTCTCAACACAGTTCAATTCCATTGGTGGTAAAAAATGACTATCCGGTAATTGTGGTAAGCCTAATGCTTCACCACTTATACCTGCAAATTTCTCTACATACGTATACCATGGCTCAATATCTTTATATCTTATAGGCCAATCTACCCCATGACCATCTTTTGCGTTTGCTTCAAAATCCAAATCGCTCCATCGGTAGGTTTGCTTACCCCACAATAAAGACTTACCACCCATTTGGTGGCCACGTAACCATAAAAATGGCTTCTCTTCTGTATACGGATTTGCGGCATCATCTGCCCAAAAATGTTCGGTATCTGTACCTATCCACCCAGAACGGATTCCTTTGTAATGCTTTTCCTTTTGATCTGGAGTCAAACCCCCTCTGAGTTCCATATCCCATGGGTCTAAATTCATGGTAGGATAATCTACAACATGCTCCACAATTGGTCCGCGTTCCAGCACTAAGGTTTTTAATCCCTTTTCACATAATTCTTTTGCTGCCCATCCGCCACTAATTCCGGAACCAATCACTATGGCATCATAGGTCATTTCCTTCTTAGCATCAATATTAAAATTTGCCATTATAAATGTTGCGTTGATTTCAATTCCTAATTTAACCAATTAAATAGATTTTTAGGCATTTTCATTTAATTCAAGTACCAAACTCAAAATAATATCATTTTATCCTAAATATTGAATTTACACTAAAGTCTAACTTTACATACTTTACACGAACTGATGCAGTATCTCTCTATTTCGAAAACCTTTTCGTTAAAAGCCCAAATTAAAACTTATTATTTGGCAACATTGATAGCTTTAAACAAGTTATAGAGCAAAAATATTGACTTATAAAATGCTTTTTCTCTATCTTTTCAACACGAACAATTAATAACCCACCAATTTGAAAAACCTATATATTTATGCCGTTATTCTTTTAGTTTTTGCTTCGTCTTGTAAAGAAGACAAAGCTTCAAAGGAGAAAATACAATTACCTAGAATTGCAATTGCGGGCTTAGGTATTGAAAGTAGTACCTTCTCTCCTGCACTTTCTACGGAAGAAGCCTTTCATGCAAAAATTGGAGATTCGGTATTTACCCGATATCCATTTCTTCAAGTAGATTCTTTGCAAAGACAAAGAGCCGAATGGATACCAATTTTGGTTGGAAAATCACTGCCTGGAGGAACAGTAACGAGAAAAGCTTATGAATCATTGGTCGCCAAAACCTTAAAGCTTTTGAAAGAAAATGGGCCCTATGATGGGCTTTTCTTTGATATACATGGAGCTATGAGTGTGGTCGGACTTGATGACCCGGAAGGTGATTTAATAGAACGCATACGTGCAGTTATTGGTAATAATGTACTGATCTCCACTTCAATGGATTTACATGGAAATGTCTCTGAACGATTAGCAAAACATACCGATTTAATTACGTGTTACCGAATGGCACCGCATGAAGATGCTATCGAATCTAAAAAAAGAGCGGTTACAAATCTTATAGATAGACTTGAAAATGGTAAAGGTAAACCTGCCTATAAAGCTTGGGTACCTGTGCCTATTCTTCTACCTGGTGAAAAAACCAGTACACGAATAGAACCAGGCAAAAGCTTGTATGCTAAAATACCGGACATTACAAAACAAGAGGGTGTAATTGATGCTGCAATTTGGATTGGCTATGCATGGGCAGATGAACCACGAAACCATGCGGTGGTTATGGTTACGGGTGATGATAAGGAACAAGTTGAACAAGGCGCCGAGAATTTAGCACAAAGCTTTTGGAATGTTCGAAATCAATTTAAATTCGTTGCCCCCACAACTACGTTAGATGAAAGTTTGAAATTGGCCTTGGCCAGTGATAAAAAACCTTATATGATCAGTGATATGGGTGATAACCCAACTGCTGGAGGTGCTGGTGATGTAACTTGGACCTTGCAAGAATTGCTAGCTAGACCAGAATTTAAATTTAAAAAAGGAAAATCCCTTATTTATGCCTCTATACCTGGCCCAGAATTTGTGGAAAAAGCATTACAAATTGGAATTGGCGGAAAAATTAAAGCCGAAGCAGGCGCTGCCGTAGATTATAGATTTGCAGGACCTTTGATGCTAGATGGAACAATCACCACCATTAAAGAAGGTGATACCAATGCCGAAGTTGAAGTAGTTGTTAAGGTGGGAAATATCGATATTATTGTTACTAAAAAACGGAAGCCTTATCACCATTTGAGCGATTTCACCAACTTAGGATTGAACCCTAAAGAAACGGATATCGTCGTAGTGAAAATAGGCTATTTGGTACCTGAATTATATGATATGCGTGGTGATTGGATAATGGCATTGACGCCTGGCGGGGTTGATCAAGACCTAAATCGTTTAGGATATAAAAGAATTAAAAGACCTATGTTTCCTTTAGACAGCGCTATGACAAACCCAGATTTGAAAGCAAGATGGATTCCGGCATCAAACGCTGAATAATTATACGGTAATGGCCTTGTTCAAATAACGTCTAAAGGGAAGCATTTCTTTATAGGCATCAATTAACTGGTCGTCAAAATTGTTCTTGTTGGTTTCTTTTGTAGAAAACTCTTGAAATACGGCAAAAGTTCTATTCTTGAGCAATTCAATAAATTGATTATCCTTGTTATAGCCCTTAGGTGCGTTGGTCAGTTTCACATCTTCATAAAGTCCGTCAAAACGAGTTTTGAAGGACTTTTTATTTAAGATTTTTTCTAAATTTTCACCATCATAATCTATGGCGTCACGAACGCTTCGCAACACTTTGGGTTCTGGTCGCCAAAGTCCACCTGCGAAAATGCATCTATCAATACCTAACTCAAAATAGAAGTCTGCTGTCTTTGGTTTTTTGTCAAATCCGGCTCCAAAATGGTCTTTATACACGGGTCTGTTAGGGTGAAACATGAGATTATTATTAATACGGTTAATTGCCTTTTTACCAGGGGTATCATAGTATCCATCATCGATATTTGATAGTCTAGTATTCATACTATTTAACCAGCCAATATATTCATCACGGACTTCTTTATACCATTTCCGGTTTACATCCATCCATTCCTTATTGTTATTTTTCTGAAGTTCTTTAAGGAATTCAATTTGTTTTTTGAAACTCATGCTTTTCAGTTTCAAACTCAAGTATCAAACTCAAATACAAAATTTTTATTTTTTTAATTTGAGCTTGTGCCTTGAACTTGATTTTAAATTTTTATTTATTAAAACCGATTATCACCACCAACGATATCTCCTAAAGTACCAAGAATACTACCTTCACCTTTATCCTTTCCTCCTCTTGGTATTGATGCTAATATCCGTCCAGCCAAACGACTGAAAGGTAATGACTGAATATAAACGGTACCAGGACCACGTAATGTTGCAAAGAACAATCCTTCACCTCCAAAAACTGTATTTCTTATTCCGCCTACAAATTCAATATCGTAGTCTACGTCTTTGGTAAACCCAACAATACAGCCCGTATCCACTTTAAGTACTTCTCCTGGGCCTAATGTTTTTTTAGCTAAAGTTCCGCCAGCATGTATAAAAGTCATTCCGTCGCCTTCTAGTTTTTGCATAATAAAACCTTCTCCACCAAAAAGTCCACGACCCAATTTTTTTGAAAATTCAATCCCTACCGATACCCCTTTTGCAGCACATAAGAAGGCATCCTTCTGACAAATAAATCGACCACCCATTTCTGATAGGTCGATTGGTAAAATCTTACCAGGATATGGCGATGCAAAACTTACCTTCTTTTTACCTCTACCAATATTTAAAAAAGCGGTCATGAAAAGACTTTCACCTGTAAGCATACGTTTACCTGCAGAGAATATTTTACCTAAAACGCTATTGTCTTGATTACTACCATCACCAAAAATGGTGTTCATTTTAATATCGGCATCCATCATCATAAAGCTACCAGCTTCGGCAACAACAGCCTCTTGCGGATCTAACTCTATTTCTACATATTGCATTTCTTCTCCAAAAATCTCGTAGTCAATTTCGTGTGCGTTCATATTTATTTTTTTTGATTGATACTAATTAGTTGCAAAGAGAAGTGCTTTTGTTACAACTAATCAGTAATTTTCTGGAACAATATTTAATTATATAGTACATCAGAAGCATTTTATGAATAATTCAATCGCAATAATTTTCATACTGAATAACATACCTAAACTACTTCTTCAACCGAACCGTCCACTCAAAATTAAAAGTACTTACCACTACTCCATCTTCATTAACTCCGACAGATTTCATCCAGATGGTTTGTCCTTCACCTGTTGCGATTGTTTTATCTAAAGCTTCGTTAATCAAATGCCCATCTTTACATGTAAACGTTATTTTACCGGTAGCTTTCTTTGAAAAATTAGCTTTGTTATTGGCCACCAACATCGATATTTTCTTCCCTGTTGCTTCTATTTGGTCAATCATCATAGCACCTGTTGACAATTCTGCCGCCATACCTTGTACCGCCCAAAACATCGAATTAAACGGGTTCTGATTGATCCATCTATATCTTACGGTAACAATGGCCATGTTTTTATTTATGGTTTTCAAACGTACTCCGCACCACCATGCTGCTGGTAGTTTAAAAAATGAGAACATATTGAATTTACTAGCGGTTACGGCCATATTAACTTTAATTTTTGCTAAAAATAGCCATTATTTACAGCATACTAAAATGTTAAAATATTGTTAAATATCAG
>TARA_R110002050_G_scaffold167701_2_pt1 | contig 22056 bp, 20 predicted proteins | sample TARA_R110002050 | Tara Oceans TARA_R110002050 (sample SAMEA4396988) | marine metagenome | biome: Polar Biome; feature: [DCM] deep chlorophyll maximum layer (ENVO:01000326); material: water (ENVO:00002006), including particulate matter (ENVO:01000060) such as... | depth 25 m
GACTAAAAAACTAACAACAGCGATTAATCAGAACCGAATAAATCACGAGTGTAGACTTTATCCGCGACATCACGAATTTCGTCAACCATACGGTTTGATACAATAACATCACAACTAGTTTTAAACTCCTCAAGAGACTTAATTACTTTAGAGTTAAAAAATTCATCCTCTTGAAACACTGGCTCGTATACAACAACCTCGATTCCTTTTGCTTTTATTCGCTTCATTATCCCCTGAATACTCGATGCTCGAAAATTGTCGGAACCTGACTTCATGATTAATCTATAAATTCCGACACGTTTAGGATTAAGTTTCACAATCGATTCAGCAATAAAGTCTTTACGAGTGGTATTAGCATCAACAATTGCACTAATAATATTATTTGGCACGTCTGCGTAGTTGGCCAGTAATTGCTTGGTGTCTTTAGGCAAGCAATATCCACCATAACCAAATGATGGATTATTGTAATGCTTACCAATCCGAGGATCTAATCCAACGCCTTCAATAACTTGGCGAGCATCTAATCCATGTATTTCGGCATAAGTATCAAGTTCATTAAAGTATGCAACACGCAAAGCTAGATAGGTATTAGAGAACAATTTAACAGCTTCCGCTTCTGTTGAATCAGTAAACAATACTTCAATATTTTCTTTGACCGCACCTTCAACGAGTAATCCAGCAAAAATACTTGCCCGATGAGAACGTTCTCCGATAATAATACGAGAAGGATATAAGTTGTCGTATAAAGCACTTCCTTCACGCAAAAACTCTGGAGAAAATATGATATTGTCGCAGTCAAACTTATCTCTAATAGAGCTAGTGTATCCAACAGGGACAGTAGATTTGATCACAATTACAGTTGATGGGTTAATCGATAAAACGTCTTTAATCACTGCTTCAACTGAAGATGTATTAAAATAATTTGTTTCTGGATCGTAATCTGTTGGAGTAGAAATAATTACATAGTCTGCATCTTGATAGGCTATATTTATATCTAGAGTAGCTGTAAAGTTAAGAGTTTTATTTATCAAAAAATCTTCTATTTCAGTGTCAGCTATCGGTGACTTTTTATTGTTCAACATTGCAACTTTTTCAGGAATAATATCCACTGCAACAACTTCATGATTCTGAGCCAAAAGCATGGCGTTAGAAAGACCCACGTAACCCGTACCTGCTATCGCTATTTTCATTATCTATCTCTTTTTACAGCTGTTTAACACATATATTATTTTGTAACTTTACTCGCTCTTACCAATACGTCTCTAATTACACTGCAAGTTTGTTCTATTTCAAATGATGTCAGTGTTGGGTGTACTAAAAACATTAAACTAGTATCTCCAAGTTCAACCGCATTTTTTAAGCGTGCTTTCGGTCGCCAAGAGGTATTATCAAATGCTTTCTCCAAATATATTTCGGAACAACTTCCTTGAAAAGCTGGCACACCTTGTTCATTAATCTGTGCAACAATCAGATCACGTGTCCAACCTTCTTTAAGATAGTCAAGATTGATAAACACATAATGTTTGTATTCTGCATGGACTATATATTCAGGTACATTAACTAAACGAACTAGCGGTAAATCAGCAATTGCTTTATCAATTTTAACAGCATTAAGAGTTCGTTTTTTAGTCCACCCAGCCATTCTTGTTAATTGAATTCGTCCTAGTACCGCTTGCATTTCTGTCATACGCCAGTTTGTGCCAAAACTTTCGTGCAACCATCTAAAACCTGGAGGATGTTCACGGTTGTATATAGCATCAAAACTTTTACCATGGTCTTTATAACTCCACATAGTAGACCATAATTCTTTTGAATTAGTGGTTACCATTCCGCCCTCACCGCCGGTAGTCATAATTTTATCTTGGCAAAAACTCCAAGCGCCAATATGGCCAATTGAACCAACTGAACGGCCTTTATATTGAGCACCATGAGCTTGAGCACAATCCTCAATCACATAAAAACCATGCTCTTCACTTAGCGCCATTATCTCGTCCATTTCCGCAGGCATTCCAGCCAAATGAACAACGATTACCGCTTTAGTTTTTGGCGTCAGTACAGCTTTAATCGTCTCAGCAGTAATTGCTTGACTATTTAAATCAACATCTGCGAATACAGGAGCTGCACCAGCAGTAACAATACAAGACGCAGAGGCTAAAAAAGTTCGTGGAGTAGTAATGACTTCATCACCAACACCTACATTGAGCGCCTTGAGTGCAATATCAAGCGCAAGCGTGCCATTACCTAATGCGATTGCATAATCAGATCCTACCCAAGCGGCAAATTCCTTCTCAAATTCACGCCCCTCAATACCAGTCCAATAGTTGACTTTGTTTGACAAAATTACACGGCTTACAGCTTCAGCCTCTTCTTGAGTAAAGCTCGGCCAAGGAGAAAACGGGGTATTTAACATGTTGTTCCTATTAATCCATATAAAAATGGGTCAAAATAATGTTTTATATTTTCGAAACCGCAGGTGAACCAAATGCGGTGGTATTGTTAGGTAAATTTTTAACCACTGTACTTCCTGCGCCAATCATACAGTTATCGCCAATAGTAATTGACTGCCTAACTTGAGAACCAATACCTATCCAGCTTTTACTACCAATATAAACACCGCCGGCCAAAGCTACATTTGGGCAGATATGAGCAAAATCAGCAATGACACAATCATGCTCAATAATTGCAGATGTGTTGATAATACATCCAGCTCCAATCTTAGCGAATGCATTAATAATTGCCCCCGCAAATACAACTGTACCTGGTGCTATTTTTGCATATTGGCTAACTATTGCCTTTGAATGAATCAAACTTATTAAGCTGAAACCATTTTCTTGCAAAAACAATGCCTTACGCTGACGAATATTATTATCACCAATCGCAATAACAACATCATCACTAAAAGCGATACCTGTATTTTTGCTTGATATTAAATCATTACAACTGCCATGTATGGGCCATTGCTCAATGTGTTTTTTATTTGGGTAAGCATCATCATAAAAAAATATAGAAAAACCAAGCTGCTCTGCTATATCTGCGATGACTTTACCGTGGCCACTTGCACCAACAATAACCAACTTTTTAGTCATTGCCAGAACCTTTAAACGGTTCAATAGTCACATGACCATCTGCACTGATGCCTTCTCTGACAAATACTTTTTTTACTGTAAGCAATAATATTTTTAAGTCGAGCCAAAAGGTTTGGTTATCTACATACCACACATCAAGCGCAAACTTATTATCCCAACTTATAGCATTACGACCATTGACCTGGGCCCAGCCGGTGATACCGGGGCGAACATTGTGACGACGCGCTTGTTCAATATTATAAAGAGGTAGGTATTGAACTAGTAAGGGGCGTGGACCGACTAAGCTCATATCACCTTTTAAAACATTAAATAAGCCAGGAATTTCATCCAAACTTGTCGAACGTAAAAATGAACCAAACTTTGTCATACGTTCGGCGTCAGGTAATAAATTTCCTAACTTATCTTTACTATCGAGCATGCTACGGAATTTCATCATTTTAAATACTTTTCCGTTTAGGCCTGGTCTGTCTTGAGTAAATATAATTGGAGTTCCCAATTTCAAAAGTATAGATACTGCAACTATAATTATAATAGGTAATAAAAAAATCAATGCACTTAAAGCTACAAAAAAGTCAAAGATACGTTTAATCATTTATTGCATCCATTAATGTTTTTTCTATTCGAGCAGCCATAATATCTCTTGAAAAGTGATCATATGAAAGCACTTTACAACTGACAACTGCGTTATCGTATTCGCTCTGATTGCTTAAAAAATGAGAGATACTGGCTGCTGCCTTGTTGAAATCCGTATCATCGAGAACAAGCCCACAATTATATTCCTTAATAAAATCTTGCTGCCAACCCCCATAGTTTATAGCTATTGGGGTTTGAGAGGCTAGAGCATCAAATAGTTTATTCGCTGAGTTATGCCACATTTCTTTAACAGAACCAAATAAAGATAAGGACAAATCTGCAGCTGATAAAAGCTCAACAATTTCAGTCTTTGGAACTGCCGAGAGAATATAAAGATTCTTATTTAATACACCAGCATTCTCAGCATCAGAGATAATCTGCTGTTTTTGCATGCCATCTCCTATAGCAACAAAGCATAAATTTGAATCCATCTTATCAGCAGCTTTAGCTAACTCAACAATATAACCAACGTTATTAATTAAGCCAAAAGTACCAGTATAAGCGATGAGTTTACGTCCACCGACAAAATTTAATTTAGATTTTAAATAATTACAGCCGACCTTTTTATCCACATCAAATAAATCCGTATCACAACTGTTAGTTGCAAGAGTTACTTTATCTGCTGCTATACCATGCTTAATAATTCCATCACACATGCCAGGTGATAAACCAACAAGTCTGTTTGAATTTTTGTAAGTATACGTCTCCAACCATGTTGCGAATTTGATAACTAGTCTGTTCTTTATGACGCCAGAAGCTATTGGCAGTTCAGGCCATAAATCTCGTACTTCAAAAACTAATGGTATGTCTTTTAACTTAGAATAAAATAATCCTGGTATTGCGATTGTTAAAGGGGTGCTGGTAGCAAAAACCACATCAGCTTTAATTGAGAGGGATTTTATTGTTGAACAAATTGAAAACCAAATGAACTTGAATATTCGTTTAATAAAGATATCTTTATTTGAATACTTCAAATGTAAAACATATAATTTAATCCCTTCGAACTGAATGAGATTCCAACCACTTTTTAGATTATAACTGTCGGCAAAATATGCAGAACTTGTAATAAAAGTGACATCATGTCCGTTTTTCACAAACCGTTTTGCCATTTCATAAGAGCGAGTCCCAGCATTTGACTCTGGAGTTGCAAAGTATTGATGAAGATAAAGAATTCTCATATCTCTTTGCCTTTTGTTTTTAAACTCTCAATTTGATGCAGAAAAAAACCACGTATAAAGGTAATCAACCCAGGTAATATCTTGGGATTTAAAATTAAATTACGCCTCAAAACAAGGAAGACGATTAACATCGGTATACCCGTAAAAACTCCATATACTTTTCGGATCGTAACACCCCGAGCATATACAGTCTTTAGATCTGGTATCCCCCCTGAAGAATCAAATGGATGTGACGCAATAACTTTAGGATGATAACTAACCTTCTGTTTATTTTTTAAGAAACAAGATAAAAATATAGCTTCATCTCCAATTGGTATATTTGAACCAGCTCCAATATAATCACAAAAACGTATATACCCAAGGGAATCTCTTTTGATACTTATCTCTATTGTTCCAACAGATAAAATATTAAACACATTTCGAAATGTAACACAGTTTGAAATTATTTTTTTTCTCGACATTCCATTTTCATCATCAACTCTAAATGTAATAACTGAAGAAGTATCAGAATTATGCGACTCACGTAAAATAGTTTCAAAATCATCAGCTAATTGAATATCATCATCACAAAAATAACAAACATCAGAATCACTTAGATTCAATAAATGGTTCCGACTTTTAGTGACGCCGATGCTATTTAGATAAAAATACTTAACATCTTTCCTCGTTACAAATGGATGTATTCCAAATAAGTTATCTAGTCCCTGGTGGCAGATTAAATATCTGACACCACTCCTAGGCTCTTTAATTACCTTTTCAACATCAAAAATACGTTCTCCATAAGTGGAGATTAGAACATCAATTGACTTATAAGTTTTCACAACTAGGCCTTTTTAATCCACAAAAAACTTGTTAATAACAAATATAATTCTATACATAAATCCGCATCTACCTTCCACGTTTTTGATACTTTGTTTCAATATACTTATTCGTAAGCACTGAAACAGAAAAAACAACGATCAAAATAAAAAAAACAAGAATGTTATTACCAATTTCAGATCCTGTACTAATCATACGTTCACCATTAACCATAGGTGTAAAACCATCACCATATTTCTTTTGTAAAATAAACATGGTCGAAGTCACTAAAAATAAAACCGCTGCATGTGTCATATATATAGAATAAGAAATTTTACCAAAAAACTGAACTATACAGTTTTTCATTATTTTAGAAAAAAAACCACTTTCAAAAGAAAACAATAAGACAGTCACTAGAAAAATAACTATTGCATAAAAATGCCTAAATTCAAAACTTGTTTGGACTACTGTAACTATAAGGGTTAAAGAAAACAATTCTAGCAACGAACCAACAGGAAAGCTAATTTTAAAATGACTTATTTTCGTATATAAAATATAAACAATACAACCACCAAAAAAGCTTGATAAACCACTTATAACTTCTTTAACTAAAATGCCTGACTTAGTCACCATCAATAGAAATGCAACAAGTGAAAGTAAAAGCCATGCCACATATCTAAATCGTCCCAAAACATTAACTGTAATTAGTAGTATAATGTACATGTAAAACTCAATACTAATACTCCAAGAAGGATAATTAAACGACAAAGCACTAGTATATGTAGTCCAAGATTGTATTAACAAAAGATTAGGAATTATTTCATTTAATCCTCGCACACCAGAAAATGGTATATTATTAAAGGCAAACCCAAAATAGTGAGACGCTATTAACTTACCCGTTTCAAAACCTATGAAAACTAGTAACATAAAAACATGTAACGGAAATAATCTAAAAAATCTAGATTTAATAAATTCTTTTGTATCAAGATGCAATTTACAACCATAACCATGCGCTAGTACAAAGCCACTCAAAACAAAAAAGAATTCCACAAAAATTGCACTTCCACGAAAAAAATTAAACTGTGAAAAAGCATCTACAATATGCATATGGAAAATAACAACAAAAATCGCGCACAAACCTCGAAATCCGTCGAGAGTTTTAAATCTTTTCTTCAAACTTATCTCCTAAAAAACTGAATAAAAATTCAGCTCAATTAATTACATTGTTTTTTTTGTAAAGTTAATTCTACAGACACCAAAACACTTAAGTAGTAATATAATATTGCGAGGCTTCCATAGGCATTCCCAGTGAAAAGTGCGAGTATGAAAATTGTCACTAAGAAATGTATTACTTTAGGTCTCAAAACGGTTCCAGATTGAAAGCATGAGTAAAATGCAATAATAAATAAGAGGATACCATGAAATCCATTCTGAATAATAACTGATGAGATAAAGTTATTAACTTCAGTCATAGTCGTTACATTTAACTCTTTAAAGTAATAAGCATTAACCCATTCACTTAAGTTCCCATACCCCTCGCCATAAATAAATGAAAAGAAACTAGAACTAGAATACGCATCACTTATATAATATACATACATAAACATCGAAGTAGTTCTAACTAAAACACTGCTTATATTCTTATCTCCATCCAGTAACATTTGAATAGACTGAACCTTAGATACCAACCAGAAATCAGTGTTAACTAAATAGTTATTCCAAAGAAAAACTATTACTATAGAAAAACAAAATAAAAAACCAAATCCCTGTAACATTTTCCTATCAAATAATATGGTACGCCTATATAGAAAAAGTATAGCCACCAATAAAAAACCAGATAAAGACCATGTCAGCAGCAATCCGCAACCTAAAGTTAATAAATTTAGAGTGCTTTCACGTTTAAAGTCTACTACATGTAAAACCAAAGCTAAAAAGATTGCATATTGGGAAGGCTCATCAAATAAAAACGTAAGCCTGTTCATTACCAATACAAAATTAGTTCTTGCATCTAATAATGAAAAAAAGTATGTATCAACAAAAGAAAGCGTAACTGATACATAAACAGAAATCACCGCGAACTTAATTAAAAAAGGTTTTAAGTTATAGAGCGCGTCGACTTTCGTCATGGCTATAAGAATCAATGTAAAGGCTGATACACCTAGAGAGGACAATTTAAAACTCTCACCAAGCACCGTACCAATAAAAATAGAAAGCACTATCAGCAACAATATCAAAGTTGAAAACACAAGCTGTTTTTTATTTACATTGCTCAACCCAAGCGCCAAACTCAACAATGAAATTTCGCTATTCAGACCGAATAACTTTAACACCTGACTACTGGTTGAAAGAATTAAGAATAATTTCAATAAAATTTTTTTCAAGTTTACAACCTAATAATTAACACTCTACATTAACCTTGTTCAACTACAAAGCGAACAATGTTGTAACAGATAGAAATTCATTTACACTCTAAAAAAAGAACTATAACGTCATATTTCATTTAATTCAAACACTTAACCTCTCGATATTTAACAGATTCAAACCCTAAACTAACTATACTCGAAAACAATAAACACCATCAAATGTGATTTATTACTTTAATTTCCATAATAAAATACTTTTCTACTTATAACAAAAACCAGGTAATATTTACCGTAAGCCATTACGTTAAGACAATTAAAAACATAACTTACATTAGTATTACTTCACTAGTTCCATCTAAACATTTTTTAGATTTAATAAATACAGAATAAATACAAATTAATCTAAAAAGCGTCAGATAAATAGGGCTCGAACTGCGACAATAAAATACTTTCAAAGACTTAACCGATTACACAGCCATAATAACACTTACAAGATTCACTAAAGTAACCTTTATTTTATTTAACAGTCAAGCAACAACATTGAAATTAAATATATCAATGTTTCACCGCACTCAGCTACGAGATATAACCATTATTGACGAGCCCTTTATCTACGACCAGTAACAATTAAAGAGATGACGGTTCGGAGACCAAAAAGAAGTTAATGACAATAAATTTAAATTTCTACACAACATCGTTTGCAATTACCTCTGAATGAGCTCCTACATGAAATAATCTTTGATTGAGAATTAATGACTTGCTTTTTATGAAATAATTTAATTCCCACGTCAAACTTAATAGAGAGCTACTTTTTAACGTGAATACCAAAAATGCAATCTACTGAAAACATTTAATGCAGAACTAAGGCTGAATATTTGTGTCTATTATATCTATGACATCTCTTATATTATTAATCTTTTGTATTTTTGACACTTCATCTTTTGGTTTAAAGGCTCTAAAAATATGAACTGATAGCCTGTTGGACCATATACAAGAGTAATAAAACATAATTTTAGGAAGGTTACCTAGACCATTTAAACGTACACACTTCATTATTCGCTCAAGGTACTTTGAGTCAAAAACCAAACAAGAAGCAAGCAAGTATTCTCGATTCAATGTGTCTGCAATGTGTTGTAATTTTAGGTTAATTAATGCTTCGACTGAAGATTGAGCATAAATGGTCTTTCCAGACCAGTAAAAGGGGATATGTTTAAACCACTTACTTGATTGGTTCTTAGGAAGCTGTTTAACACTTTCAATTTCTTCATAATGCTCTCCTTGACTCCCTTTCCCGGCTGCACTTTTTATACATTGACCAGAAACTACCAATGGCAAATCTACATATAAAAATGACTTGACGGTATACAGCAAAGAAATCGCATTCGCTATATCAGGACTTGGACCAGGACAATAAGAACCTGTGACTTTGTATATTTCACTCAAACTATCTTTAGCCGCAACACCATGATATACCCTTGGCATATCGCCTATTTCTACTCCTCCAGAATTGATAAATTTTCTTTTCAAAGCATCTAAATCAAAAAGAGTCTCTTTAGAAGTATATCGAGGAAGCTGAAATGTAGACGATAATTTAGATTTATATAGCCTTGGAGTTACATCTGGCCATATATACACAGGTCTTTTTGTTAGCACAGCGTCAATTTTTCGTTCTCTCCATACTCTACAATACTCAATTAGGTGCTTGCTAAAAATATCATCATCCCCTAACATCAACACGTAGTAGCCGTTCGCCTGATGTATAGCTAGATCACAATTTTCTTTTTGAGAAAGTGACTTATCACTGTGCTTATAAATTACTCGTTGATCCTCAACTTTGCCTAAATACTCTTGCAATTCGTCAGCAGTAGTTTTGTCACTATTATCTTGTATAACCAATTCGACATCTGTATCGGCTATTTCAGCAAAATAATCTATTATATATTTCAAATATGAAATTCTATTCTTCGTAGGGACGACGATACTTAATATGATATTCATTTACTTTCTAACTCATTAAAATATTTATTCAACTGGGATTCCAAGCTATCAACTAAATAATTAGGAGAAAGAGAGCGATCGACGATATCTGCATCCTCGTGTTGATTTATTTCAGCTCTATCCGTTAAGCGCTCCGAGAACAACTTCAACATTTCATATTTTGAATAGACTTTCTTGGTTCCAGCTTGAATAAGATCTAATTCAATTTCGCCGATAATCAGCTTATGGCAAATTTCACACCAAGTCAGTGTGGTAATTCCGTTCCAGTAATGATTTACAAATCCGTTAACTTTTAAATCAGAGGATGTACTGGCAAACCAGTCCATCAATCCTTTAGAGCTATAATTTTGTGTAATTCCAATAATGGATGCTCTGATTATTTTTGCATTTGATAAGTTTAAAAGCCCTAACTCACCAAAGTATTTGCTAATCCCATAATCATCATAACAATCTGGCACAGAATCTACTTCTTTGCACTTGTTTGGAGCGCCAGAAAAAACACAATCTGTACTTGCGTGAATAAACTGAGCATTAACTGAACGTGCTACTAAAAATGGAAATAAGCTATTTAATTTGACAAGTTGAGAAAAGTCACAAGACTTTTGTTTTATTAACCCAATGCAATTCAAGATAACATCAGGTTTGAGCTCTTTGATATATTCAATATACCCTTCAACATCGTCATAATCGAACCTTAAAGAATCCTTAATGACTGTTAAACCATCTTGTTTTTTAAAGTACTTTACAGCTTCTTGTCCTAGCATACCTCTAGAACCAAGTATCAACATTCTCATGGTCACAGGTAAGCCTTAACATATGGTTGGTTAGCTAGTAATTCATCAAGCTCAGAATCATTTAACAGATGCGTGTTGTATGATGCGTATTCATCATTCGATATGTCGACATTCTCATTTTGAACAGTGTAATCATGATTCCTTAGATCCGCAGGTACTCGATAATAGTCCTTACAATCTATAGCAGTGCTCATTTCTTCAGTTGAACACAAGGACTCATGCATTTTTTCACCATGCCTTGCACCAATAATTTCAATATCAACTTTTTTATTTAAAAGTCTCATGAGCGATTCTGCTATCTGTCTAACAGTGGCAGCAGGCGACTTCTGAACAGCTATCTCCCCTTGCGATGCTGAAAACAAAGCAAATAAAACCAAATCTACTGACTCCTCTAACGACATCATAAACCTAGTCATATTGGGATCGGTAATTGTTAATGACTGACCTTTTAAAATTCTATCTATAAAAAATGGTATAACAGAACCTCTAGAACACATTACGTTTCCGTACCGTGTTATTGTAATTTTTGGACCTTTGCCTTTAATAGCAACCTGTCTGGCCTTTGCTATGGCAAGCCTCTCCATCAATGCTTTTGTTATACCCATGGTGTTAATTGGATAAACAGCTTTATCAGTGCTCAGTACAACCACTTTTTCGACTTCATTATCTATAGCCGCATTTAGAACATTTTCAGACCCTATTACATTCGTTTTCACCGCTTCGAATGGATTAAACTCACAAGATGGCACCTGCTTAAGTGCCGCAGCCTGAAACACATAGTCTACGCCTTTCATAGCTCTATTAACTGAATCAAAATCCCTTACATCACCAATAACATATTTCATTCTAGGGTCAGGGTAAGCTCGTCTCATATCTTCTTGCTTCTTTTCATCCCGACTAAAAACTATTACTTCCTTTACATCTGTGTCTAAGAGATAAGTTGCAAACATCCCTCCAAATGAACCTGTACCACCAGATACTAAAACAACTTTATCTTGAAAATCATATTTCATAAAACACCTCGAATTGGCCTTTTTAGTGCCAAATAACTTAAATTAAATAACTGTAAATTAACTAACCTATAGGCAGGTTAATACTATCTGCAACGTGATGTGTACTCTCAATCACGTTCACATATATTTTGCTACCAGCAGAGCTGACGTATAAATTTTTCACTTGTTGTTACAACAGAGTATTCTATTTTTGGAAACAATTGTCTGTTGGTAAAGTTTGATATTCGATTAGAGATAGATAATTATGTCCCTATTCGTTTGAGATCTGAAGTAGAGAAACTACATACACCCAACCAAAAAACTGAACTTAGAAGCCATATAAAGATAAGACTAATGGCGGGAAAATTTATCTATAAACTTTGACTTTAATGCCCAAAATAAAGAAACAAAAAAACGTTTCGGAGAATATCGTAAATACAAGAACTTTATCGAAGAAAGTTTAATTTGATGATATTTTTGTAAATAATCATTTTCCATTTCGAAATAGAGAGTTGAAAACTCTTCTAAGTCAAAACCGATGTCTTTTTGTGGCGAGTTAATATTATTTTTCGTTTCAACTTTTAACAACAACTCGCTCGAGAAGGTGTCTTCACTAATCACAGCTCCTCTTAGCTTTTCGACCACTTTCTCATAGTAAAGCTCATTACTAACAAGCACATTAATTTCGTGATGGAATGCTTCCAAATCAGAATAAGTAATTTTCACATCATTAGTGGAAATAAAAAAGCCTTCTGCAATATTACAGGGAAGATTTGGAGAACTATACCCAATTAAAGGCTTGCTTGATTTAACGGCGAGCTGGCTCATCAACCCCCCCATAATGGGAAATGTATTGAGATAAATATCAATATGCTCAAAAACAGCTCCAATATCTTTCCGGCTACCAATTAAATAAACTTGTGTGGACAATTGTTCCCTCTTTAAAAATTCAATAATTGGTTTTGAATTGCCATTTCCAGCAATAAAAACTAAAACTTTTGGGTTTTCAAGACAAATCCTCTTAATTATCTCCAAAAAAAATTTACTTTTCCCGTACATCTTATAGTAAGCGCCACCGGTAAAAATCACTTTTTTTCCCGAAACATCAACATCAAAGCCCAAAAAAACACTCTCTGACAAGATAGGATAAAATGTTTGTTTTATTTGTTTCGAGGGGGGTATATTCCGAAAGTATGTAGAAATATGTGCCCCATAATCCCTGAAACCAATGAAATAATCAGAGCATACTTTACCTAACCAATAAGCATGGTCAGTTAGATCTACGAGATACTTTTCAGCCTTTTCAATTGCCGATAAAGCAACCATATCCTTCACACTAAAAGGAGAAATATGTATAAAAATCTTCTCCGCACCAAATTCGGTTACTTTTTCATAAATTTCCTGACAGGTTATTTCATTGGTATCTAGAACAAGCAAACTCCCATTATCATATTGAGACAAGTCAGCTAATATTCCGCTAGCCGCATCCGTTTTACCAGCAAGTATGTATAGAAACTCTACGTCCCACCTAGAAAAAGCGTTAAGATATTGTTGAGTTAACCCTCTATTATCCAGTCCAAAACTATCATAAAAAATTATCCTATTTTTAGTAGTATTATAAGGAGTTGGCTTTATGACGGAATTGCTAATAATCTTTATAAGCCCTTCAAGTTCATCATCGCCTAACCTAAAATTTAAATGATATGCGATTTTAGATGCTGTGATAATAAATTTAATAGCTTCTTCGTACTTTCCTTTTTTCACGCAAATAGTCGCAAAGCGCTTTAGTTCACTATAATCTTGTAGCGCAAACTCTTTCGAAATACTGTAATTCACTGCGTATCCAATATATTTCAAGCGTTAAAATTTTATTCTGCAGAACTGTTCGTCTTGTAATTCAACAGAGTCCCGTGTGTTATCAATTATATGAAGAATTATAGCTGAAGCAATAAACTCCGCACCACCAGTTACTAGTATTTTCTAAAAAATAGATTTTCTTGTAACAACCAACATTACCAAAAAATAAATAGTGCAATTCACTACATAACTGTATGTAATCCCAATCAAACCATATGAATTAGTCATAAACATAGAAATAAAAACAAAGCTAACTGAAAATAATACCTCTGTAATGATAAACAACCTCGTCATCACTTTAGCAACCATGAGGTAACTTAATAACCAAGCAGCAATTTTGATCACATCCCCGACTAATTGCCACTTAAAAAGCTCAATCATTGGCTTAAATTCTTCTGAAAACAGCGACCAAACAATAAAGTCTTTTAATAAAAAGATAAGAAAGGATAGTGTCAGCACAATTGGAACTATGACGACATAGCCACTCTTTAACTCTTTCCGTAACTCAACTTTTGAGGTGATTTCCGAAAGCCTAGGTAAGTAATAAGTTGAAAGAGCTGTTGTAATAACCATTAAATACATTGAAGAAATATACCAAATAGCTTGCCAATAGCCTGCGTCATCCCAAGAAAGCGTTTCACCTATATGGTTTCTTATTAGCAGATGAGATAGCGGTACTGTTAGTGCTGATGTCAAAGCCATTAATGAGTAGCCTGCTAGTTTTTTGCCATGTTCACCATCAAACTTTTCGCGAAAACGGCTTAGCACAATATGTTTATGACGTTTCAACTTCCAAAGAACTATAATAAAAACAACAGATTGATTAGTAACCAATGCAATCAGAGCACCATCAAGCCCGAACAAAGCAATTAAAGTGCTTGTAAAAAATAAACTATATACGCTTTGAGTTATGTTTATGGAGATGAAAAACTTAATTTCTTTTAATCCATTAATTATTGAAAGTAATAACTGATTTAGACTAAAAAAGACTAATGTAAAACCTAAAACAATAAAAATATATCGATAACCGTCGGATTTAAAAACATACTCAGAAAAATACCCAGACAAGACAATGGAACTAGCACCAATAGCAGCAGAGCAAGCTAAAACTATTTTGGCTCCGGTACTCCAAAGTTTAGGCAATTCATCACTATTTTCGCCATATTCAGCAGTGTATTTTGTCACCCCTGTATTAATTCCACCTTGAGATAACGTCATCATCATCTGTAAGGCATTTTGGAATTGACCAATTAAGGCAAGCCCAGCGGGTCCAATAAATATTGAAATGGCTTTGTTTATAACTAAACCAGAGAGTATTTTTATACTGGTAGAGATTAAAGTTAAAAACGATGTTTTAAGTAAGTTCACAAATAAAATCTCAACTAAATTTTTTGTTTTAAAGTTGAAATTTTCAACATTAAAACTCAGGTTTACTTTCAGCCTGAGGTAAACTCTATCGTGATTGAGGCACCTTTTTGACTAATCAAAAAACTCAACCGCTTATGTATCAAGTACCACGGGGTACCCCTCCATGCTTTACTTATTCTTGCCTATAAGTTCAATTAATATAGCGACAAATTTAATTCGTATCATGCCTGATAACATGCTTATGCATTGTATACCACCCATTAACCACGATGACTTCATAATTCATGAATAGTTTTCTTTTCTCTGTCATTCTCGCCCAAGGTCTATTTAAATATTTCTGTCGTATTAGAATTATCAAAGATTTCAGATGCTGATTCAAAACTATCGTTAGTCTAATAATTACGATTGAACTTGCCTGTTACATCTGGCTAACTTTAGAACTAGGAAAACCTAAGCCTTCCATTTGTTAATGATTTCAATAATTGAATTGATATCTGCTGAGCTCATTACTGGACTCATAGGAATACTCAAGACTTGTTCATGGATTTGTTCTGATATAGGATAAGATTTATTAGCCCACTCTTTATATGCATCTTGCTTATGTGGTGGTATCGGATAATGAACAAGTGACTGTATACCATTAGCCGTTAGGTAGTTGGCTATTTTTTCACGTTGCGAGGTTTTAATCACAAACAAGTGCCAAACATGCCCTACTGGATTAACTACTTCTGGAAGCTTTATCAAAGGGTTATTAATTCCCTCTAAATATTGCTTTGCAACGTTTTGACGAGCTTGAGTTTCACTAATTAAGTACGTTAGTTTAACTCGAAGCATCGCTGCCTGAATTTCATCTAAGCGGCTGTTCACACCTTTAAATTTGTTTTTGTACTTTTCGTGTGAACCATAGTTACGCAATGCTCTTATTACATCGGACAGCTCACCATCATTGGTGGTAACTGCACCAGCATCACCTAAAGCGCCTAGATTTTTTCCTGGATAGAAACTGAAGGCACCTGCATCCCCCCAAGTACCTGCCTTTTTCCCATCGATCATGGCACCGTGTGACTGTGCACAATCTTCTAGTACTAAAAGTTCATGCTGCCTAGCGAGTTGCATAATTTCGCGCATCGGTGAAATTTGGCCATAGAGATGGACGGGTAAAATCACTTTGGTTTTAGCGGTAATACTTTTAGCAATCCCCTCAACTGTCAGGTTAAAGGTTGCTAAATCGGGCTCCACCAATACAGGAGTAAGCTTGTTTTCAGAGATTGCAAGAATAGAGGCGATATAGGTATTTGCCGGTACAATGACTTCATCTCCGTCTTTTAATTTACCTAGCACCTTCCATGCTCTTAATGTTAAAACTAAGGCATCTAAACCATTTGCCACACCAATGCTATACTTTGCTCCGCAAAAATCAGCAAATTCTTGTTCAAAAGCGTGAAGTTCATTGCCCATAATATACCAACCAGAGTCTATAACTCTTGAACAAGCTTCTTTTAATTCATCAGCATATTGGTTGTTAATTGCTTTTAAATCTAGGAATGGGATCATTTGTTTTTTATCTCTTCTATTTCATCAAGCCAACGCTGTACATCACTTTCAGAATATCCACGATGGAATCTATTTCGCCATGGATATGCCTTAACTTTTGGGTTATTATGTAGACGAAGTATTTTGGCATCACATACACTCTTGGCAGGATTACCTAACATAACTTTTCCCGCTAACACATTGTCTTTAACAACAGAACCAGCCGCAACAACAGCGTCTTTTCCAATTTTTATTCCAGGGAACACCATAACTTTTGCAGCTAAAACTACAAAATCCTCAACTATGACACCAAGCAGATCTTCACTTGGCGGTGTTGGGTCATTGGTTAATAAAACCTCTGGAAACATCCAAACGTAATTGCCAACTATGGATTTTTTGCCTATATGCACATCGGCATGCATTTTTGTATAGTTCCCAATAGAGCAATCCCCTTGGATATCCCCCCTGGAACCTAATTGGCAGCAATGTCCAATATAACTGTTCTCCCGAATAGTCACATAATGACCAGTTTGGAAATTACTTCCTATTTTAGAACCAATATATAAAGTTGAATGACTTCGTATTGTAGAATTTTCACCTATAGTTAAAGAGTCTTCAACTGCCAGTTTTGTGGGTATACCAATTTCACAATGTGAGCCTATCTGTGTTCCTTTTTTTATAACTACATTTTCATGTATTACACAAAAAGGACCAATAATCACGTCTCCCTGGATTTCCGCTTTATCAGAGACAATTGCTGTTGGATGGATCATGATTAAGCGGTACTCCCAGCATCAACTGTAATTGTTGAGCCAGTTATTGAACTAGCACCTTCGGACAGTAAAAATATAGCTGCTTTTGCCGCATCATCAACATGCGCTAAACGACCTAACGGGCTTCGGCGGGTGATAGAAGCCAACTTATCCCCCTGTAAACCTTTGGTCATATTAGTTTCCATATAACCAGGTGCCAATGTATTAACAGTGATATTTGCTCTACCCAGTTCACGGGCTAAAGACTTCGAAAATCCACTTAAAGCTGATTTAGTTGCTCCGTAAACACTTAATCCATTAAAGCCTGTTGAACCAATAATTGAACCTACATTAACAATTCGGCCCTCTCTATTTAAAAGCATTGATCTCGATACATATTTAGCTAATAAAATAGGTGCTTCTACATTTACTTTAATCAGTTCATGAATATCTTTTTCATGCATAGTAGCTAAAACACCATCATGACCCAAAGCCGCATTATTGATTAGTGCATAGGGTCGACCGTAATTTTTAACTAATTCTTTAACCAAACCTGAAATATGTTCAGTATTGGAGAAGTCAAACGAATGAAAAAATACCGAATTTTGATTGCTTGACATTAAGTTAAGGTAATCAACAGAGATTGTCCGACTAACACCAACGACAAGGTAGCCAGCATCCACCAGTTGTTTACTAATCGCAAAACCTAACCCTTTCGTAGCTCCAGATACAATTACAATTTTACTCATTTATTTTCTCACTATTTTCCCTGATTCATTAACAGCGATACTATCGACAAATTTTATCATGGCTGGTATTTTGTAAGGGGCTAATTTTCCTTTGCAAAAATCAATCAATTCCTTCTTAAATACCTTTGTTTCATCTTGTTTTAGAGTTTTTTTACTAACAACTTCTGCATTAACTAACATACCAAGAACTGGATTTTTTTTACCAAAAACTTTTGATTGAATAACCTCTGGATGACAGTTTAGAAGAGATTCAATTTCCTCCGGTATTACTTTATTGCCACCAACATTAATTGTGCCACTGTCACGTCCAACAAATAAAACACGGTCATTTATAACTTCAACAATATCACCAGTTTTTACAAAGCCCTCATTATCAACTTCTAATGTACCATTAAGTATGTTATCAGCGCCTCGGTCACTTTTAATCCATAAAATATTTTCAACTATCTTCAATTCAATTGATGCTAATTTAGATGTTTCTAGATATTCATATGGAAAACCTGCTTTAGAATCTTTAACAGAGAAGCCTACACCTGCTTCCGTTGAAGCATATATATGAATAATAATAGCATCGATAAAAAACCTTTTTAATGAATCAAGTATAGTTTGGTCTGCTATTTCACCACCTAATGTAATTCGTCTCAAAGGTAGAGTATTGGAGTCTTTGGTCATCAGGACTTTACGCCAAAAAGATGGTGTCGCTGATAGGCAGTTAACCTCTTTATCAGTGAATAAGTTCACAATAAAGTTTAAATCTTCAGCCGACTCAGAAATAGTCAATGAAGATCCTGATGCAATTGCCTGCAAATAAACTTGAATTCCCGCAAAACGATTTAGGTCATAGCATAATCCCCAATTATAAATGAGGCCTTTTGCTAAATCTTTTTTACTAGTTTTCATTAGTGAAACTACATTATAACTCACTAACTTAGGGGTGCCAGTAGTGCCAGATGTTGATAACAACCATTCCTGTTGAGACTTATTAGTGATAGCTATATCTGCGATCTTTAGTACATTTATAACATCATGAGATATACTTATCACATACTCAATATTCCCTTTTGAATAAAACTCTTCAACAACCTCGTCATTTAAACATTGAGGCTGAAGAAATATTTTATTCGCTACTGAAGCAATTAAAGGGAGTTGTTTTGCTAATTCAAACCTAGAGCTTGAAAGCAAAGCACAGTTTTTACCTACCAAGTAAGGATGTTGCTCTCTAAATTCAGATATTGAATGTTGAATTTCTCCGTAAGTGATCTTTTGGAATTTATTTTGAATGTAAATCCTGTCACTCGGAATGAGATAATAATTTTCAGAAAACAAATTAAGCATTATATTTTTCATAAATATTAACAAACTCAGCAAATGTATTTGGGTATACTGGCTCATCCATTAATTGAAAGGGATCAAAATCCAATTCTTCTTCTAAAAGCGCAACGAGAATAGCGAAACCAAGAGAGTCGAGACCTGTCTCGAGTAAAATAGCGTCATCATCAATCTTTTCGTACTGTTCAGTTTTATCAGTTTGAGCTAATGCTTCGTTAAACTTTTCTAAAATCAATTCTCTCATTATTTTTCACCTACTATTTTTTTAAACTCTTGATAATCGCGGATATAATCTGACTCATCATAATAATCACTTGCTAAAACCATCAACACACAATCTTCAGTAAAATCATGCATCTCACGCCATAAACAAGAATCAATTAACAAGCCTTGGGTCGGCATATCAAGAGTTAATTCTTCACGGTCACAACCATTATCTAAAATAAACTTACAACTTCCCTTTAGTGCAATTGCGACTTGTTTAAGTGTTTTATGTGCATGTAAGCCTCTAACAATACCTGTTGTTGTATTATGGATACAATAAGCACGTTTTATATCAAAAGGGATATTCTTATTTCCTTCAAAAGAAACTAATTGACCTCGATCATCACCTAGATTTTTAAAGTTTATCAATTTTAATAAGCTCATGACTCAACCTTCTGCAATCAGTAAAGAGTTTAGATATTGACCATAGCTATTTTTGGCCATCTCATTTGCTACTTTTGAGATATCGTCATTGCTCAACCATTTATTTCTCCAAGCAATTTCTTCTATACAAGCTATTTTGTAGCCTTGTCTTTTTTCAATGGTTTCGACAAAAGTTGCTGCTTCAAGTAGACTCTCATAAGTACCTGTGTCTAGCCACGCAAATCCACGCCCTAAAAGCTCAACACTCAGATCTCCCTGCTCTAAATAGGCTTGATTTATACTAGTGATTTCCAACTCACCACGTTCCGATGGTTTTACACATTTAGCTATTTCTATAACACTATTATCGTAAAAATAAAGGCCGGTAACTGCGAAATTTGATTTGGGATTAACAGGCTTTTCTTCAATACTTACTGCTTTTTGGTTTTCATCAAACTCAACAACACCAAAACGTTCCGGGTCTTTTACTTGATAACCAAAAACTGTTGCTCCGGAGGTCCTAGATGCGGCTTTTTTTAGAATTGGAGAAAAACCTTGTCCCCAGAAAATATTGTCACCTAAAGCAAGACACACACTATTATCACCAATAAAATCTTCAGCAATAAGAAATGCTTGCGCTAGACCTTCAGGCTTCTCTTGTACAGCGTATTCCAAGGTAATCCCAAATTCAGAACCGTCACCGAGTAATCGTTGAAAAGATGCTTGGTCTTCCGGTGTAGTAATAATCAATATTTCGCGGATACCTGCTAACATCAACACAGAAATCGGATAATAGATCATGGGTTTATCGTAAACAGGTAGTAGCTGTTTAGAGATTCCTTTGGTAATGGGGTACAAACGGGTCCCTGAACCACCGGCCAAAATAATGCCTTTCATATATAAATAAGATCCTAGATTAATAGGCCCTAGGTTATAAAAGATAAAACTAGGACTTTAAGTCAATACAATAGGTGACTAAATACCTAATCGTTCACGCTGGTAACTGCCATCTTGTACATGTTGACACCATGTCTGATTAGCCAAATACCATGCAATTGTTTTACGGAGACCCGTTTCAAATGTTTCTTCTGGTTGCCAGTTAAGCTCATGGCTCATTTTACTCGCGTCAATCGCATAACGACGGTCGTGTCCAGGTCGGTCTGTCACATAAGTGATTTGCTCAGCATATAACGTGTCCTTAGGCACTAGGGTGTCTAAGATACTGCAAATGGTTTTAACCACTTCAATATTTTGTTTCTCGTTGTGACCACCAATATTGTAAGTCTCACCGACTATACCTCTCGTCACGACTTTATAGAGTGCACGAGCATGATCTTCAACATAGAGCCAATCACGAATTTGATCACCTTTACCGTAGATAGGAAGAGGCTTCCCTTCTAATGCATTGAGGATCACTAATGGGATTAACTTCTCTGGAAAATGATACGGACCATAGTTGTTAGAGCAGTTAGTCACAACGGTTGGTAAACCGTATGTGCGTAACCATGATCTAACTAAGTGATCACTTGATGCTTTGGATGCTGAATAAGGACTGCTAGGGGCATATGACGTGTTTTCAGTAAATAATGGTAATTCTTGATTTACAGCTAGACCCTCTTCTTCATCAGGATGAGGTAAATCACCGTACACTTCATCGGTAGAGATGTGATGAAAACGAAATGTTTTCTTGGCATCTACTGACAATGCATTCCAATACTCTCTCGTCGCCTCTAGCAACGTGTAAGTACCAACTATATTTGTTTGAATAAAGTCAGACGGTCCGGTAATAGAACGATCAACGTGCGATTCAGCAGCAAGGTGCATCACGGCATCGGGTTGATGTAGCTTAAAGACGCGGTCCAATTCAGCACGGTCACAAATATCCACTTGCTCGAAAACATATCGCTCGTCATTTTCTATACTAACAAGTGATTCGAGGTTGCCTGCATACGTTAATTTATCAACATTGATTACGCTGTCTTGGGTATTATTGATGATA
>TARA_R110002050_G_scaffold756_1_pt1 | contig 21995 bp, 44 predicted proteins | sample TARA_R110002050 | Tara Oceans TARA_R110002050 (sample SAMEA4396988) | marine metagenome | biome: Polar Biome; feature: [DCM] deep chlorophyll maximum layer (ENVO:01000326); material: water (ENVO:00002006), including particulate matter (ENVO:01000060) such as... | depth 25 m
AGATGATTACTACGAATTAAAACGTAGATTTAATAATCAATAAAACAAATTGGAAGGATTAAAAAACTAATGGGAAAATTTAGACCTCAAATATTTTTATCAATAGCATGTCTTACTACGTTATCTGTAGTTGGTTTATTTCAAAATATGCCAGAAGTATCTACAGCAACTATTGGTGGTATAATTGCACTAGGTATGAAAATATTAGAGGGAGAATAAAGTAAAGAAAGGAGAGATTCATGACAAGTAAAGATATAGCAAAAGGAATAGTAAAAGGTTTACCCGCATTGGGAGCCCTTGCATTAGGTGTAGGAGCAACTTTAGCTGTGTTTAAAAGAGATGCCTTAGAATACAAAATGTATGATAAGTTATCTGCTAGACAAATCACAAAAGAAGATATACCTCTACAGTAAATTTTCCATAAAAAGAAGTATAATAATTCATGGAAGAAGATATTCTAGTAGTAATTCAAGAGTTAGGAGAGGAAGTATTTGATGAATCTCAAAGACTATGCCCAGAGAGTTCTGGTTGGTTAAAGAAGAGTGGTCAATTAGTTCCTACCATGGGTGGTTTTGAAATCATATACGAAGCTCCGCATGCTAGATTAATACATGATGGAATTGAAGATAGTAATCAATATTACAAACAGAAAGTTAAAAGGCATGAAAGAAGAAGAAGAGGTTTTAGTGGTCCGTTAGCTTTGAATATAAATACGAAAGGAATACAGACAGGTAATCCTGATAGACAAAAACCAAGACAAGGATCATATAGTGATCTTAAATCATTATTAAATATAAAAAGGAGCAGTAATACTACTACAGTAAAAGCACATACAAAAACATTCTTTGGTCGTAGACCAAGATTAAATCCAGAAACTGGTGAGTGGAAAGTTGTAAATACAACAGCTGGTGCAACTCAACCATTTATTGATGATGCTTATAGCAAAGTAATTAAAAGAAAAAAGTATAAAGATATCAGCAAAGAATTAGGAATTGCCTTTCCTAGTAAATTAGGAAGAGGTAGACAAGAGATTCTAAGAAGATTCTTATCAATTTAAAGGAGGCTAAAATGGTAGACGTAAGTAAAGTTACAGCTGAACAAGAATACATCATTGCCAGACATTCTAGGATGATTGGTAAAGTATTAGATTTAGTTGAAGCATCTATGCCAGAGGGAAACCAGCTTGAAAAGCTAAAGAAACTAATACAAGTTCCACTATATGACTATAGGAACGAAATGTTAAAGATGGTTTCTGGTGAACTCATAGAAGATTCAAATGATTAAATTATAATTATTATATAATAATTGTAAGATTTATGTAAAAAATCCCTTTATTTATAGTATAATATTACAGAGTAGGCAAATAACGCCTATTTTTATATTATAATTCTATAAAGGTCGGGGGTGGCTAAGACCAACCTTGAGAATTAACAAAACTTTTAACTAACTTTTAGTCTGGAAAGAGACTGGAAAGGACATAGGAGGTCGAGAATTATGTCAGAAGAATTCACAAACTTAGAGAATCACATGCAAGGTACTAATCTTGCTTTATCTGCAGTAGCAGAAGTGTTAGCTAAGATGGACGAAAGACTTACAAAAGAGGAAGAAGACGATAGAATGGAAGAAGAAGAAAAGGCTTTAGAAGCTGAAAAGTCAGACTTAGTAAAAGCAGTCGCATCTGAAGTGGTATCAATGATCAAAGCCGAAGGCGGAGAGAACCCACTAGGAATGGATGTAGACGGAGCTAAAGAAAGGAAAGCTAAATCAATAACGCAGCCTCAATATGATGATGCTCAAAATGCAGCTAACCCGACTACTAACATAGAAGATCAGCAAGCAACAATCCAAGCTGCCGACATGGATGACGATGATGATGAGAAAAAAGCTATGACTAAGAATCACATACCGGGACACAACTCGGATGATGACGAAAAGAAAGCTATGAAGATGAAATTTAAGGCAGAAGACGATGAAGATGACAATGGGTCTGATGAAAAACCTGTTGACAAAGCTGATGATGACGATGAAACAGACGATGATGGAATGAAAGCAATGAGGAAAGAACTTGATGCTTTGAGGAAAACTGTCGCAGCTTATGAAGCAAACATGGAAAAATCTATTGAAGAGCAGTCTGAATCAAGACTACGAAAGATGGGTTTCAGAGAAGAGAACGGTTTGCAAAGACCATCTCTACTTAACCAAGAACAGGCATTAGGAACAGATGGAACTACTCCAATTGTAAAAGCTAATGCATCAAGTGGTGATGTAGTAGAAGACTTAAGTGGCTTGTCGTACAAGCAATTAAGAAATCTACAACACAAAATAGACTCTGGGGACACTACTGGTGTACCAAGGGAACTACTTGGAAATCAATAAGAAAATAATTTAAGAACGAGGAGAAATTAATTATGGCTACAAATCCATCATTATCTGAGTATATTGCTCAGTCTCAAAGAGGTCTATATTCGTCTGTATTCGGACCAGAATACATGCAGAAGCAGACTTACTTTACAGTGGACACTGCTACAGGTATTTTTAACACTACCTATGGTAGAAAAGTTTGGCACTCATTAAATAACCAAACTCGTTTTTTCAATGCAATCCCAAGAACAGTTTGGGGTAACACAGCTGGTTGGAGAATCAGGACAGACAGAGGTAGTGGAAGATCACGACCTGTGACTGAGACTGGTGCTCTACCTACAGTCGATGTTTCAGACATCGCAAACGTAGCTAGTTTACCTAGAATCGTTTCAACTACTTTCGGTGCGTCAGTGAAGTCAGTCTTTACTGCACAACTAGAAGGTGGTGTTGGTGATGTTCTTGCATTGGAGAACGAAAACGCCCAGCTTGACCACGTTAAAGAAATGAACGAAGAGCTAATGGCAGGATCTGGATACGTTGTATCTGCAGGTTCAACTACAACTGGTGTGGTACCAGCTTCAGTATCAAGTAACATTAAAGTAGGTGACAAGGTTGCTTACTTCGATACTTCTGCAAACGACTACATAAACAGTTCAGGACTAACAGTCTCAGGTATTAATACCTCTACAGGTACTATTACTCACGGAACTGCATCAGCAGCAGTAGCTGATGGTGACGGTCTAATTGTGGTAGAAAGAGCAGGACTAACATCTATTGATGACATCGTACAATTTGACGGTGCTGCAGTAGGTGGTTCATTCGATACTAACTCTAACTTCGCTGCAAACGGTGGAGTAAGAGCATATGACTTAACATTTGGTGACAGACCTTCCGGACAATGGAATGCTGCTGCTACAGTTAAGCACAACAGCGGTGTAGGAAGAGAATTATCTCTAAACTTAATTGATGATTGTATTCAGACAGTAAGAACTAATGGTGGGGAACCAAAACTAATAGTTATGGGACACGACCAATACTTCAAACTAGAAAGATTACTACAATCTCAACAGAGATATTTAGGACAGGAAGAGTACCAAGTTGGAGTAGGTTCTGAAAGAACTTTCCCGGGTACAAGAACTGGTCTAGTTCTAGCTACTTACCAAGGTATTCCAATACTACCAGATGCAGACACTCCAAAGGGTGTTAGCACAGCTGATGCAGTATTAGGTTCAAACGTATATGTTTTGGACACAGACTACCTTGAAATAGCTGTGGCACAACCAACACAGTATATAGAAAACAGAGACTACTTTGCAGCTAATGCTCTAGTAGTGAGAGGTTTACTATACACTATGGCAGAAATGCGATGTCACAACTTCTTCACTCAAGCTAAGATTACAGACTTAAACGCGTAATCTAACTTGTAAAGAAAATTTTGATGGGTTGGGGAGATAATTCTCCCCACCCATTCTACAAAAGGAGAAATTAAATTATGGCGAAACACTCATTTAAAATGTCAGATGTAACTGAAGACACTAGAGTATTAGCGAGGTCTGCATTAGGATATGACTTCAACTATTTTGCTGATGACGAAACAATTATTTTCGGTACTGATAGTGATGCAACCCTAGCATGGGATGGTGATTCCCTAAATGTAACATCCTCTGCTACAGAAGTATCAGGAACACTATCGGTTGCAGGTGCAACTAGCATAGGAACTACAGAAGCTGTGTCAGCTGGAACTGGTATCACAACAGGTACTAACACAGTTTACAAATCTTCAGTAGTTAAAGTTGGTGGAATCTTTGAAACTAATATATATATAGATTTAACGGGGCTATCTTCAAACGCCGCAGGAGATATTATTGGTAAAGAGGCTACTGCAAATTCACACATAGGACAAATAACTACAGCTATCAACGGAACTATCGTTGGTGGTTACATGCAATGTTTAGAGACACCTACAACAGGTGAGCCCGACATTGACTTGTTTTATGCTGATGAAGCAACAGGTACAGAAGATGCTGCTATTTCTGGTCTATCGAATCAGGTGTCTGTATTGGCAGCTGCTGCCGACTGGACTATTGCAGCTAACGTGAATATGAGACCTCTCAGTGCGATTGTTGCTGCCGACAAGTATTTATACTTAGTAGGTGGTGGTGGTACTACTGATGGTGTCTACGATGCTGGAAAGTATCTAATTAAATTATACGGAGTATAAACAAAATAGCGGGGGCTGCCTTTATTACAGCAAGTATATTAATTATAAATTAATGCTGTATTAGGCAGCTTCTTAAACATCCTCATAGAATAGGATAGATTTAAAGGAGAATTAAATGGCAGGATTCACAAATAGCTACTCAAATTCATGGGAATGGAAAGAGTGGAATACTGATCCCAGTACGCGTACTTCGGTAGCTCCATATGATAGATATGTACCCTTTAGTGGGACTGTAGGAACTTCTGCAGTAGATCTTCTAAACATATATGCCGGACCATATTATAACCTAGACCAAGGTATAACAACAGCTAACATGGAATTACCTACAAGTGGTTCACCGGGAATAAATAGAGTTTTAAACCCTTCAATAGAAAACGCAACTATATCAGAATTTACAGCAGACGGTTCAGGTTTATCCAGAACTACTGGAGCACCTTATTTAGGGTCAGCAGAACTTACATGTAACCCAGCAAACTCAGCGGCTAAAGAAGGTTTTTATATAACTACAGAACAGGTAGGAGCCGGAGCAGCGGGTGATACACAAGGAAACACCCCAACTTATATCGTGGCACAAGGAATGGTAAGAGGAGCCTCAGCATCAGGAGATGTAGTAATGCAGATCACAGATTCATCTGGAACTGTGTTAGTAACTGGTAATGCAGTTGACTTAACTACAGACTATCAAAGAATATCGGTAGTATATAATGTACCAGCTGGAACTACTCCAGCAACTTATAGAATTAAGTTTTGTTCAAATACTCAACATAACATTAATATGTTATTTGATTGTCTGATGTATGATTTTAGACGTGACTCAACAATAATAGATTACATAGATGGTAACTTAGCAGGTGGTAATACTTATGAATGGGAAGGTACAACAGACCTTTCTAGGTCAAGGCACATAGCACCTATAGGAGTAATTAGAGGAATAAGTATTAGAAACACTCATGCTTCACAAGTGCTCTATGTAGCCTTTGATACTGTTGCAGAAGCAAGTACAGCAGCTATTAAATTAACGGGTAATGATACAACTGAACACAATTTTTTCACAAGTACACATCCGTTAGATTTTAGGAAAAACGCATCCGTTATAGGTAGTGGATCAGGCACAGGCTATGAAGGAGTAATTTGGGGAACACATTACCCAACAGGATAGACATTATGACAACAATGACTGCAGAAAAAATAATAACTAATAACAGAGACATGTATCAAAACGTGTCTGAAAACTCTAGCCTTTCCTTATTGGAAAAGGCAGAGGGTGGAAAGGTATCAATCAAAGATATCTCTAAAGCATTAGATGAGTACAAGAGATTGTACAAAGCTGGAATATCTTCAGCTGCAGAAATTATGACATTACACCGAGCTTACCCAGATAATGAAGTTTATCAAAAGGAAGCAAGGAAACTGGAGAAACGAGAAATCGAACCAGTGGTATTAGGAGGTCCCGCTTCTGTTGAATTAGTAGACAGAGAGGGGCATCTTATCACAACAGATGCTCTAGGAAGGGCATTTGACAACTACATGAAAAGTTTTAGAACTAGGAACGCTATGGTTCTACACTCTGATGTTCAAGTAGGTTGGGCTTTACCAGCTTACATTAATAAATCTGGACAGATATTTAAGAGTGGTGTAAATGAAAATGGTTTGTTCTTCATAACTGAAATGAGAAATGATACAAAGATCTCTGACAGAGTGAAGGAACAAATAAACGAAGGAAGGCTAAAGTCATACTCTATTGCTGGATCAGCAACAAAGATGCAAAATATGACTAAAGGCTTACAATCTTATATGCAAGTAGATGACTTGGAACTCGCTGAAGTAACAGTATGTGAAAAAGGCGTGAATCAAGGAGCATCTTTTGATTTATTAAAATCAGATAAACCAGCACAGAAATCATGTGCTGATGGTAGCTGTCTAACAAAGTCAGCTCCTAAACCAATAGAGGAGATAAATATGGTAATGAAATCAACTGGAAACGTAGACTTCACCCAGACTTTTCTTCACTGGCTTTCAAAAGAGAATGGGAAAGCTTCTGATCCCCTAGTAGGAGATAAGATGTTTGCTGTTCTTGAAAACTATAGAGGTAGAGAAAAGGAACACCATAACCAATTAGATAGGCAAGGTTTTCCAAAGGAACTAGATCCTGAATTTGCTAGAGTTACTCCAGTAATGGAGAACCCTAACTATCCCCCATGGGTTGTAGGAGAAGCAGGTTCTAACCTCGGACCGAAAAGGTACGAAGGTAGTTCCCTACCAGTAACAAAGGCATTTTTATCTTGGATGCAAAAAAGAGATAAAGGAGATGCTTTTGCTATTGCTACTTCACAGGCTAAGAAGGAAGGTTATGATGACTTTTCTGAAGGAAGCGAGGGAAGAGAAAAAAGGAATGACCTAGCTGAAAAACTAAAGGAAAGCTAGGAAAGGGAATGTCATCTTACTACGACATCTTAAAGACTCTTTTTTTAAAAGATGGAGCGGAAGCTATTGTCTATGAAATCAAGACGAATAAAAGGAAACCAAGAACCACTGGGAAGAAGAATATAGGAATTGGAAGGGGAAGCTATTCCAGAGGACATAAGAGGACACGATATGGCATTTATTAAGAAAACAAAGAAATGGGGAACTCACCCCACACAAATAACTAAATACGATATTCAACAACAAATAAGGGAAAGAGAACTAAAGGAAAGCTCCCTTGATGTTTTTAATGGAAATCCAATAGGAAAGGAAGCGAAAAATGAAACCGACAAACTGTCATGATGAAGAAAATTGTTGTGAAGAAAAGAATGTTAGTTGCGACTTAGATGAGTGTATTTGTGAAGAAGAAGAAACCTGTAAAATAAACTGTGAATACGAAGAAGATATAGAAAACAGTTGTTGTGGTGGCGAGTGCTGTTCAGATTAGATTATCAATAATAAACTAATCAAGGAGATACTTGTGAGAGTAAACTTACTTCAAATGATTTGGGAGATACTGACTGATCTTATAAAGGAAACGATAGGAAAGGTCTTAGACTTAACACTAGGAATACTAGGAAAGGTTAAGAGGATATTAAAGAAGATCCTACCATTTTAAAAACTTTCAAACTTGTCCCCTACTGTAAAAGGTAGGGGATTTTTTTATTGCTTGACATAGGTATTTTTAATTTGCTATAATGATTACAGAATAATAAATTAGTCTAGGAGAATTATGCAAACTTTTATGCCATACTCTGACATAGATAAAAGTGTCAGATGTTTAGATTACAGAAGATTGGGTAAGCAAAGAGTAGAAGCTATGCAAACTTATAATCAAATTACAAAAGGTAAAGGTGGGTATCCACATCACCCTGTTAATAGAATGTGGGGAAAGTATCCTGATGCTTTAGCATACTATCAAAATGCTTGTATAGAAGAATGGATAGATAGAGGATATAAGAATACTATGAAACATATTCCTCACATAAGAAACTTTGATATGCCTGATTGGATCGGAGATGAAAGAATACATAAATCTCACAGGTCTAATCTTCTAAGAAAAGATGGAGAATTCTATAAGCAGTATGGTTGGACTGAACCAACTGACATAGAATATCATTGGGTTTGACATGGCTCAGTTGATTATGATAGACTTTATTAGAAGTATAGAAAATAGTAAGTGAGGTATTATTGGGTTTTAGTAGTCCTTTATCAGCATTATTTTGGATAATGTTTTTAGGTTTAATAGCAAGTATAACAGAAGGGTGTATATTAATATGACAAAGATAGAAATATATATGAAAATATTAGTTTACTTATCCTTAGTTGGAGTAGTAATAATTGGAGTGAGATTATGAAAGTAGTAAATTTTACAGAAATACAATGGAGAAAATTAATTGATATCTTTTTAAATACAGAGAAGTCAAGTAGACTTAAATTTATGAAGATAATGATTAGTGCTTCAGTAGAAGATCTAACTGAAGAAAATAAAAATGAGATAGCATATACGCTATTTAGTTTATTTAAAGATAATTATTTGAAAGAGGGTAGTAAAGATGCTAAATGAACAAGAGAGAATATACATAACAAAGGACTCTCAAAAGTTAATGAGTGAAGTTTTAGATGCAAGAGAATGTTACTTTTTTAAGATGGGTGGAGATAGTGATTATCATGAATACAATTTAACAGATAGAGCCTATGGAGATATCCTTACGTTTAAGAATGTATTTGAGATGTGGATAAATTCATCTGATAGCAATCAGTATCTTGGTAGCCACAAAGACGATTGGTTTAGTGGGGACTTTAAGGGTAGCCATATTGAATATGAGAATCATCATTCAGTTGATCAAGTCGGCGAAACATATGCTGATACTAGATTTAATTCTGACTTTTGGTTGTCAATAGATTTTAATATGATAAGTGGTGCAAATGGAGAAGTTGGATTTCATACCATGCCTGTAACTGCAAAATTCTTCATACCTGATATCCTATGTAGAACGAGTGATTGGTTTAGTGTAATTCAAGAAAGTCTACATGATTGGTGGTATGAGAATGATTAAGAAGATATTAAGTCAATGGACTGAACCTACATCAACAAAGCAGTATCAGTTTTATCGTGATGGTATAACAGATGCTTTGCTTCATGGTCGTAGAGATGAGAAGAAACTAAATGAATTTCTCTTTAGCCATTTTTATAAAAGAGGATATGACTTTGGTATGTGGTTGTGGAATGAACAAGAAGATGATAATGATGAGAAAGATATAAAAGATTATGGAGATAGAATATGAATGATAATGAGAAAGCAGAGAAATTATGTAGATTGTTAGAGGATTTAATTTGGGAGTATCAAAGAATGAGTACAGATGGTCAGACAACACTTAATGAAATATACGCTATGGTTGGAATAGAACCTATAAAAGATGATGAAATACATGATGATAAAATAGTTGAATTACTCAATGCTAGAATAGAGGGTAAGTAATGAGTAATTTAATGGAATATATGATACAGATAGCAGATCAAATCCGAGAACTGCAACAAGATGCTGACCATAAAATGGAAGTTATACTTAAAGAGATAGCATTAATTCAAGCCAAATTGCATGAATTACATGGAGAAAATGAGTATAATAGTAATATAGATAAATATATAGAAAGAAAGTAGGGCAAATATATGCAAGATAGAAATTTAAAACGTGATGATAATAGAAGTGAAGATGAACGATCACCATTATTTTCAGAGGGTGCAAGTAAAATAGTATCTCTAACCAAAGAAGAAAGCTTGTTTTTAGATGATGCTTTTACAGTTATTATTGATGGCGAACAGATGCGTGGCTTGACTACTCTAAGAGGTATGTCAGGACAAGCAAGTGTGCCTGTATCAATGGATTTGATAAGTAAGGTTGGTACGGCAGTATTATTTACCACAGATAGAACTAATGGTGGCAAAGAAGCATTAGTTGAAGTAGATGATGCTGACTTACTTGCTTTGAGAGAAGTGGCAAATAGTCAAGTAAGATTTGAGGGTATTCCTGTTGGGTATAATCTAAAGAGAAAAGTCTTAGCTTTACTATTAGAAAATCAATATGCCCATGAAGTCAAGAAACAAAAAGACTTTAGATATTGGTTGAGAGCCTTAAATCAAATTGCACCGAAAAGAAATTACGATCAGACTAAATGGATAGAAAGTATAGAAGAACTAAACAATGATAGAAAGAATTTACAAGATGGAATTTAATAATATTTATATTGCTATTATAGGTTGGACTTCCATTATGGTTACAATACTAACAGGATTATTATTGTATACTAATTGGAAGATTTTAAATATAACAAAGTCAATTCATAATCAAGCAAGAGAAACAAGAAAAGAAATACAGAAAGCAAATATAATAAATAAGGATATTAAAAGATTTATTGGTGGTCGTTGATGACTATCTTAAATATATTAATTTCAACAGGGGACTTGACAAGTCCCTTTTTATTTTGCTACAATGTCATTAAGTCAATTATTTATAAGAGTAGGAGTAGATATAATGAGTGAAGTAACACAAAAAGAAAAGTATTTAACTATAATTGAATGGTGGTATGAGGGTTGGCTAGATGTACCTGATATCAGTATACTTGCTGATGAATTGATAAGGTTGCATACAACAAAAGATATACCATTGTACGAATATAGTGATGATCAAGTAAATGAGGAATACGAAGATATAATGCAGACGAAGAAAGATTTGGGGTACGAATAATGATTAAAGTATATTTTGAAACAGATAGTACATCAGAATTAGTGGCTACATTTGAAAATGAAAGTCATTACATAGCTTGTTTACCGATACTACAAGAATTGGCTAAACAAGAAAATTGGGCAACAGTAACAGAGTCGGTTGTTACTGAAAGACTTTTTCATAGTCAGGAGATTTAATAATGGATCTAAGTAAATACGAACCAAAGATAGAACTAGCAGATCAGTATGAGAAGATTGAAGAATGGTTCTGTGATGAATGTGGTGCTGACCAAGTATATGTTGGAGATGGTAGAATGATGTGTGCCGAACTAGATTGTGAAAACCTATTCGGTAACAATGATAGTCAAGAACATATGACAGGTAGTTATGCTGACATGAATGATTTAGATGGGGAAGAAGTTGAGGAAAGAATAAGCGAATTTGATGATCGCTTAATCAATATACTTTTAAGAGAACAGAGAGAACATATGATGGAAGAAATCTTACACAATTATTTAGGTGCTTGGTCATATGCAACTAACGATCAACTCATAGATGAATTATATACAATTTATTTAGAGGGGTTGACAGGGCTTAGACATATGAATTATAATGAATTAGAAAATGAACTAGCAGACTATAAGGAGAAACAGTATGGGTATGATAACAGAAGAAAACGTAGCGAAGTATAAGATAGATGTAATGAATAAGGTAGATGATATCTTAATAAATCTTGATAAGCATAAATACGATAAACAATACACTACAACTAATAAAGAAATATATCCTATCGTTGTTACAACATTAGTAGATAATGATGATCATGGAGATGTATATCATGGTGGTTCAACATCAGGAGATTTATGGGATACATTCCTAGATGATTTGAGTAGAGAAGAAGATTTAATGTGTATAGATTTAGATTCTTATCATGAGTTATTAAAAATTAAAGCTTATGAATATGATCATGAAATGCAAGTTAAATTAATAGAATTGCATTGTTTCGTTTATAGTATGGATTGGGACTTTACTCATAAAGTATGGGAGATAGAATAATGGGAGAAGTAAGAGATTATGAATTAAGAGTGTATGGAATATCTGTTACAGAAGCAAATTCAGATAGTATATCTGATGATGAGTGGGTAGATAGGGCAGAAGAACTTGGCTATATCTCAACACTAGATACATTTATATACAATGTCAATAAGGGCAATGTGGCAAGGGATTATTCCCACTTAGAATTTAGAGTGATAGCTTTTGGCTACCATGATAAAGAGGTTGATATAGTACCTAAGAATAAATTACAATATATAATAAGGGATTGACATAGGTATTTCAAATATGTTATATTCTAATTAACAACGAGTTCGGAGATAGAATGAACAACGAACAATTTAAACTAGCAGACCGAAAACAATTTAGAGGGGATCTATCTAACATGCTGAATGTAGTCAATGATTACATTAACATTGATAGACAAGATTTCTTGCAGAGTACATATACTGAATTTCCTCCTGAACAAGATTGGCTCAAACACTATGCCAAAAAAGAGGGAGAATTCTGTGCAATAGGTTGGTTAGCAATAGCCAAAGACATTGATCTACCTAGCTTTACTCATAACCTAGAACCAACAGGATATGTTTATAAAGGTAAACAGATGCAGAGTGAATATGGAACAGATGAGAATGGCGATATGACTAAAGTCAGCGAAAAAGAAGTAGTTCATGAAGTACATGAAAGAGCCTGTAACTGTGAATTACATACTCAACAAGATGATGAAGATAGAGAAACTTGGGTAGAAGATGACTACTTAGATTTTGGTGTAACTTATGCAGATGCAGATGCTATATCTGTTCCCGAAGTAGATGATGATATGTTCGCAGATACATATAAAGAATACTTTTTAAAATCTACTCTTGATTTAGAGAGTGTATCTAGCAGAGCATATGTAGATACTAAAAGATTTCTTAAAGACTTACTCTTGAATTATAGAGTACCAAATGCAATCTTAGAAGATATACAGTTGATAAATGACGATCCAACTTTTACACGATTACATTCAATGTTGGGAAATTGTGGATCAGACTATGCTTATGATGAGTCATTCGCAGTACCTAAAGATATGTATGGTAAAAGAAGTGGGGAATGTATGCATCTATTCAATGGATCATCTTATGGCTATCTAGTAGAGGGTAAATTATTTACCTCAACAGGTAGTTGGAAGAAAAATGTTGTAGACTATTTAAAGACTACTCAAAGTTATGCTTGGGCAGACGAAACAGAATTTGAGAAAATGATGGATTGTAAATATCAAATAAACACAGTAAATTCTATTGATATGGTAAGAGCATTTTTAAATCTATTATTAACGAATGATAATTATGCAGATTTCTATTTGCGTGGAGAAATGAGAACAGAAGTAGATGATGAGATAAGTGGGGACTTGACATAGGTATTTCATTTATGCTAATATCTAATTAACGAAACTAATTAAGGAGAAATTATTATGCCAAATTGGTGTGAGAATACATTAGAAATATATGGGGAAGAAGAAGATATGCAACAGTTTTATGACTTCTTTCTTGGACAAGATAAGATACAAGAAAACTTTTCTTTTGATGCGATTACCACTATGCCAAAAGCATTAGAGGGGACACGAAGTCCATCACAAATTATACCTCAAAATCATTATGATTTATTAGAGAAATTTAAACACGAAATAGATCTTAATTCAACAGAGAAAGATATGCAAAATCAAACAATGATTTCTAAATCTGACAATAAAGAGTTCTCTGAATTTGAGAGTGTTAATGAAATATTAAAACAATTCTTTTTGGATAGTAATGATGGGATTACTAAAGAAACATCTGATAGACTTATATCAGAATATGGATTTGATAATTGGTATGATTGGCGAAACCATAATTGGGGAACTAAGTGGGATATCAGGGGAGATGTTGGGATAAATGATATAGATAATGAAACTTGTACATTAGTCTTTAATACTGCTTGGAGTCCACCTCAACCAATCATATATAAATTACAGGAGATGTTTCCTAAACTACAAATATATGGTGGGTATCTCGGAGAGGGATATGAATATGCAGGAGTATTTGAATGAGAAAAGATTTTTTTCTAATACTCATGATGTCATTATTCATAATGTTATTATGGACTTTGACTGAAATGGTAAGAATGATTTTTGGTATAGTATCATAAAGTATTGACATGGCTATATCAAAAATGTTATAATGAATTTATAGTAAACAATATTGATTGGAGAATCATGATAGATAAATTAAATACAGAACTAGAAACTAGATTATCAGATCTAGGTTCTGAATTATTAGAACTTAGATTAATAAAATCTGATATGGAGAAAACTATCAAAACTACTACATCTGAAATTATTGATGTATTAGAAACTATGGATAGTAAAGTATTTGAAACTGCTGATATTAAAGTTTCTAAGCAAGATGTAAGTAGAGTTGTTATTGATAACAATGTCGCTAAAGTCGTTATCCCTAAGAAATACTTAGATCAGATTATGAAAACAACAGAGTTTTCTAAGGTCTTAGTAAAAGAGGTTCAAAATGGATAGAGATGATATGATTGAAATTATATTAGACTATTGGCAAGAGGGTTGGTACGAGGGAGATCAGAGTGATGTCATTGAAGAATTAAGAGGATTGCACAATGGTAGTGAGAAACCACTTTCCACTTGGTCAGATGATGCGATCCAAAATGAATATGAAATAGCAGTTAAGTTCTTAGAAGAACTAGAAGATTAAAACGATACCTAGATACCATTGAGGTCATTAAAACGCTTGTAGAACGCTTTAAATGGCTCATATGCAGTATTTTTGAGGGTTATTAAATATAAACAATTTAAAAGTATAAAGGTTATATGAAAACAGAACATAAATATTATGGTGTGCCTAAAGAACATATGGATAAACTAGATGGTAATACTTATGTCGCTAGTGATTTTATTATTATGGCTAAAGCACACAAAATGGTTTGGACTGAAAAACAGTATCACGCTATGAAAAAGACTATTGATCACACTTCAAACAATATCAAAAAGATTAAAGTATGGTCGGATATAAAAGATTTAGTTTATATATTCCAAGAGGGATATAAATATAGATTTAGTGATAGTTATGGAGTATTTGATTACTACCCAACTAGCACAAGTCTTAAATTCAATAAGAAGAAAGGATAGGGAGAATTATGGATAGATATGAATTAGTAGATGAATTATCACAGTTGTTGATTGATGAGAACAGTATGGATTTATTTGATATAGTAGTACAAGGTTTAGATACTTGGTCAGATGCAGATCTTAAAAGTTTAGCAGAAGATTATTCATTAATGATGAGTGTTGACAATGCTTAGTGAAATATTGTATGATGAGAGTGTTGACGAAATAGAAAGAGTATTGAAAATGGAGAAGTGGGAAAAAAGAGATAAGAAACGTGATAGTAAGAAAAGATTTAAAGACTTTAAAAATAACGTGAAATCTATAAATCTTCTTGCAGATATTATAACTAAACCTGTTTCTAAGAAGAAATACAGAAAGACTAAATTAGATGTTGACATGACATAAACGAATATGCTACAATACTTGTATAGCAACTAAAACAGGATATAAAACAATGATTTTAAAACAGACAACTAAATGGCACAATGATGGACATCAATTAACACAATGGGCAAAAGACTATTATGAAATAGATGTGGCTCACAATAATTATGAAATTACAAGTAATGGTAATCCTATTGATGATTTAGGAGAAGATTATAATAGAGTAGGGTGGAAGAATTGTACTGAATGTACAGAAGATCAATTAATGCCATATGTTGAATGGAGATTGGTATCTGATGACTATGATCAAGATGAACCTGATGATAGTGAGTGGAACTTAGAAACAGTAGGACATATTGGTAAAATATATCCTATGGCTCATTCAACTGAACTAAGTTGTATAAGTGGTGGTGGAGAACCATGTGCTTTATGTTTAGAAACAATTACTTATAAATGGTCTATGGACGAGGGTTGTATACATATTCAAGTAAAAGAAAATGGTAAATGGGTAATGAAACATGATTACAGTTACTATGGTTAAAAAGTTAATATTTTAAAAAAGGGTTTTGGAACATTTATGAAAAGTTGATCATTGGATTAAATGTGAGTGGCAGAATTTCGGTGTAGTATACCGAATAGCAGATAAGCAAACGAACTGACGAACAAGTGTTTGAGGTCGTGATGAGATCGTATGTGTAGAGTATAAAGAAAGAGAGTGATCAAAGCAATACTACTCACAGGACATCAGAGGATAAGAAATCTCAATTCCTCTCTCTTACCAAAACCTTTTTTTAAGGTATTGACACAACAATATCAAATATGTTATTATGATTATAACAACGATTTAAGGAGAATTCATGGCTTTAACATGGGACGTAACAAATGTAAAATTACCAAAAGAAGTATTGTATGTAAAGAATGACGAGGGAGAAGAACATTTAAATCCGATCACTTGGTCAATCATTTGGTCAACAATATTCTTAGGATTAAATGAACTTACTGAAAAGAATTTAAATGAATGGCACAGAAGAAATAAACAATTAGAGATAAGTGGAATGGGATTGCTTGGAGAACGAGATAGTGATCTAAAACGTATGCCTAATTTAAGAGAACTCAAATTACATATTGGTTTAAAAACAAATGGTAATTTAATTAAAAAGGGTTCAGCGTGGAATAGAGAATTAGTAAGACAAGTCAATATTCATGTTGACTCAATAATCAAAAAAGAAAAAGAAGAACTAGCAGAAGTTGAAAAAGTTGTAGTAACAGATGATGAGGGAACTGATGAAAGAAGATAATAGATTCCCTATACTAAACGATAAATACAGAGAGATATATACTGTACAGAAACTAGATTGGGATAACATCAAAAATGGATATCCATATATAAAAGCAGATGATAACAACAATGGTTATATCTTCGGTATTGAATATGGTGTAGGTTTTGATACAGAACAATCATGGTTTAATACCATAGAAGAAAGAGATGGAGAGGTTCAGTACCTACTTGATTTAGATGAAGAAAAAGCGTGGGTGGAAATAGAAGAAGAATACGAAGTCAACCCACTAGTAACAAACCTAATACAACAAAGAATAGATAAAGGATTACTATGAAGATTGATATAACAAGTGAAACAAGTGGATACATGAAGATTGGAGATTGGGTAGTCTATGTTGATGATAGTACAGGAGAGAAGATTATTCACTCTTGGATAGAAGATGATGTTAAGTATAATGCATCAGGACAACGAAGTGGAGATATCTTAGAACACTCTAAGAAAGGTACTAGAACAGTTGATTATAGTGATCACGAAATAAGAACTAAAGCCAAAGAAAATACAAAATATATCAATGATATGCTTGGAGAACACAAGTATAAAGTAGGTAGTATTTTATATAATTCAGATGGTCATGAGGTCAGAGATCTCAATGGTAATGCTATCTTTATTGATAGCATGTTTTTATCGCATTATGATAATGTTGAAATTGAGGTTACATAATGGAGAAGTGGGAGAAGAAAGAAATAGATTTAGAGTTTAAAGTATTGAAAGAAACCAATGCTGAAAACATAAAAAGAGTAGAAGATTTCATAGATGAATATAACGATCTGCTACATAAATTATCCTATGTAGATATCTATAAACCTATTGAAAAAGAGTTTAGAAATCTCTTAGAAAAACATTTTGAATTAATGGCTTGACATGACTATTTCTAATATGCTACAATGTTTATAGTAACAATAACAGGAGAATAAATGGATAGAGATATATCAGAAATCGAAGAAATACTTTCAAAATTTGATGATGTAGAATTTACAAACTTAGATGATGAGGTTTACAATACTTTATCGTTGTTCTGTGATATGAGTTTATTAGATGGAATGAAAGCAGAATTCAAAAATGAGTTCTACGAAATTAGAAACAAAATGGTTGATCTTATTGAAAGTGTAAGATGTGTTGAATCTGTGGATATTGCAAAGAAAAAATTGGATAACTTAAAATATGAGAAGTGTATTATCAATTTACAACCATATTCAGATGACCAAGAATTTGAAAATTTCAAATTTATGATAGCAGAAGAATTTGAACAGCATGTAAATAAGAAAGTAATTGTAAAAGGTAAAGATCTTACATGGGCAAAATTAACAGGTAGCAAAGAATTCTACTTAATTGAACCTTTGGATATCGTAAAAGAATTAGTACCAAGAGATACTGATTTTACTTACCGAATGGAAAAAGTGGGGAAGAAGAAATATAAAGTAGAAAGTTCAAATCATGATAGTACAGAATACTATGATATAGAAATAACTGATATATTACCTACTTATAATGACGAAGAAATACTTTCAGATGAACTATTGACATAGCATTATTAGATATGCTATAATGTAATTATAAGAACAATAACAGGAGATACATGATACAAGATGTAGAGATAAACACTAAAAGTTTAATCACTTTAATAGAAGATATCTATGATAGATTTGAGGATCTTGAACAGGAGAATGAGAAAGAAAACCTCAAATATACAATAGAGGGAAAAAGTAAATCTCAACAAGCATTGATTATGATTTCTTTCTTTGAAGATATACAGAAGAAGAAAGGAGTATCTGATCATTTGGTTAAGAGTCTACAAGATGAAAAATTCAAACTCATAAAAGAAATAGATGAATTAAAGAATTCTAATGTAGTTTTGGAACAAGCTTACGATAATATTCAACATAAATATCTAAGCGTGGGGAGAGGAATAGATAGTATCAGTAGTGTATTAAAGAGATTAACATTTGATAATAAACATAAAGTCTTTAAAGATGATATGTTAGTAAAGCTATGGAAGATGAAATCAGATTGGTATTGACAAGCATATAATCAATATGATATACTACATTATGTAAGGTAAATATAAAGAGATGTACGAAGTCTAATGGTATGTTAAAGAGCCAATTCACACTCATCTCAAAGAACACTTTACAAGAATTAAATAATAAATCAACTACTAAATGGAGTATGATAATGGCAAATAAGCTAAAGATCAGGAGAACTGATGGCTATCATTATAACTTAGGATTTGATGTAGATCCTATGAATACTGTACGAAAATCAGATAATAAGTACATAAAAGCTAAAGATTTGGTTAATGGTACTATATTTAGAGGTAGGAGAGTTCCTAGTAAGATCGTCTGCTTTTATAATATAAAGCCACTAGAGATATCGTGGAAATATGATAGTGGGAATAAGCAAGAAGAATGTGAGGGGAATACAGACTATTGTTATCTAGTTAAAGATGATATGTTCTGTCCTAAAGGGTTCTATCTATGCTTACCTCATAATAATATAGTGGATTGGAGAGTATCAGGTTTAGATCATTACTTTCTTTCCCCACAGGAATTTGAGGAAGATGAGAAGATGACAATGGAAGAATATGGTGTTATTCAAAAAGAAGAACATATGACTTCATATAATGAAATTAAAGTAAAGCAAAAGCCTTGACAATGGTACTTTGAATATGCTATAATATAATTATAACGATAAGCAAAGGATCAAAAGTGAGAACTTTAAAAGAGATAAATAAAGGTTGTACCAACTGTACATTACCTGAAATAATGTTATGTTCTAAATGTAGAGCAGAGCATAAAAGAACCTTAGCAAAGCTATATAGCCAAGCTAGAATATATAATTAATCCTGAATAGAGGGTTAGGTTTTATGGTTTTTTCCCTAACCCTTTATTATATCACAGACCACCACCCCCTGTCAAGTACCCCCATATACGATATATCATATAACTCCTTATATATATGTTACATTATATAAAAATTTTAGGGGAGTAGGAGGTGGTATATGGAAGGGAAGGAGGGGAGGAAGGGTTAATATACAGGAAGGAAGGAGGGGGAAAAGACGAGGAAAGAGGAAGGAAGGAAGGGGACAAAAGCCGTATAACTCCCACCCCTAGAGGACTGCTTAAAAGCAATCCCCTTTGGTGTCATCAAAGATGTTATTTTCTCCAGATATGTATTTCTGGTAGTTCTTGTATGCCTGTTGCAATCCCCATTCATATTCCATAGCCATTCCAAAGGATCGTTTAAGCCATATGTGATCAAAGTCGTATACATCATCTACAACAATTTCACCAACTGTTTTAAACCATTGGGCAAGATGTGGAGAAATGGCAAAATGTTGCATTACTTCGCCTTGTTTCCACTCCATAATAGCGTCTTCAAACTCTGGTTCTTCCATGTCTGGTAGGTCTTCGGGATCATATCCCTGTCTAAAGTCTTCTATATCTTCGCTTGTTATAGCGTTCTTAGTAGCAATCCAAACCTTTTCATGGGGTTCTTGTGTGTCATCTTGATACCAAATATCCATAACTTGGTTTACAAGGTGGTAAACATTACCATGAACCCATTTTTTAAAGTCTTTGTCCTGTGCTAAGTCTGTTTTTTGTTGTGTCATTTTGTGTCCTTTTTATGGTTTATTAACTATCCTTATAATATCATATTTGAAGTATCTGTGTCAACATGTCAATATAGTGATATATCATATAACTCCACCTATTATCATTATATCATATAGGGAGGGGGTCTGTCAAGAGGAGAGGGAGAGGAGAGGAAAAAGAGAATACAGGAAAGGAGAGGAAGGGGAGAAAGTCGCATAACTCCCAGAGGGAGGGTATTACCCCTCCTCCTTTCGTCTTATTTCTTCTAGTAGGAGATTTGCAAATTCTTCCTCTAGTATCTCGTCCCTTTCTTCTGGTTGAAGTAGTCCAGATTTGGGAGTGCCTAGAAACATGTTAATAAAACAAGCCTTTAGACCTTTTAGAGAAACCTCATCAGTTATTAAAGTTTCCATGTCTACATATTTTTCGATCCACCCAAATTCATCTTCAAAAGCTTGTCCTATTTCTGCTAATCGGTTTATTGTTATATTTAATTTTCTGTCATTCTTATCCATTTTAGTCCTTATGTTCTGTTTTTTATTTTTTGTTATTTGTCCCATAAGTAAAGTATAGCATATCAACCCATAGAATTACAATAGTACCCCCCCTATGATATATCATATAACTCCCCCATTTTTAAAAATAATGCGGGGGGAGAGGGAAAAATTGAAAAACCCTCTCCGTTCCCCTAGTTGATTACATTGGTAACCTTCGCCATTCATCTTCTTCGGTCTGGATAACATTATCTATAGCATCTCTAAATCTCTGCTCATCAAATCTTTCATTATCTTCAAAAAATATTTCGCACATTCCTTTATACATTGCGTCAGCATCTAAATAGTGGTGACTCCTGAAATCTGGATTGCCCATAAATCGAATACTTTTTTGCCATAGTGTAACGAATTTATTATAATCTTTTTTAGTCATTTTTTATCTCCTTCATTATTTTTTTCTATATAACTATAATAACATATTTCTTGTAGGTAACGCAATAGCTACCCCCACCATGATATATCATATAACTCCCAAAAAAATGAGATTTAATTTAACAGGCGTGGCAAAGGTGTCAGATGAATGAAAATCACTTTCAAACTTAGCCTTACGATGTGAAGTGTGATCGTGCTACAACAGGATCCAACTTATTTTCTCTATCTGTTTCCTAGGATAACAGGAGAAGTAAAGTGATACAACTGGCTCAACGTCAGTGACGACAGGGATCTGCAAGATACTATATTCCAATCTTCTGACTCGTATTAAAAGTCCATCATGATTAAGTACAACTAATAATTTTCGTAACCTTTAAAGTTTCCGTCAAAGTTGCGACCTTTACAGCCTACTAACCACGCCTACTATATTGTTAAACACAAGGTTAATGATCGGTTGTTATAAATTTATTTCAATTCACATTCCCTACTTCGTTGTATCTCTACTTCCTCAACCTTGTAATATAAGTATAACATAATTAATTAAACCATGTCAATAGGATATATCATATAACTCCACACACCTATTGACTTAACTACTTTTAAAATGCTATAATTAATTAGTAATCAAAAACAAGTAAAAAGGACTACATGAATTCAATACAACCAAATGATATCAAGAAGGGCGATCTCGGATACCTAAAGAATGGGTGGAAATTTGAGATGATGGATAACAAGAAAGGCAATATAAGAATGGCTAAGGTGCATGGAATAGAAAC
>TARA_R110002050_G_scaffold74110_4_pt1 | contig 21975 bp, 23 predicted proteins | sample TARA_R110002050 | Tara Oceans TARA_R110002050 (sample SAMEA4396988) | marine metagenome | biome: Polar Biome; feature: [DCM] deep chlorophyll maximum layer (ENVO:01000326); material: water (ENVO:00002006), including particulate matter (ENVO:01000060) such as... | depth 25 m
TCCCTTTAAAAAGAGTAAAAAAACCAAGGCCGAAGTTGCACGTAAAAACGGACTTGAACCATTGGCAAAAATCATCATGGAACAACGAAATGATGATATTGAATTTACAGCATCTAAGTACCTGAGCAACGATGTAGAAAACGAAGATGATGCCCTTGAAGGTGCTCGACATATCATATCTGAATGGATTAATGAACGAACAGATATTAGAAGTCAAATACGGTCTCAATTAGCCCGTTTCGCAATTATTTCCACCAAGATTATTTCCACCAAAAAAAAAGACGAAAAAGCACAGAAGTATCGCGATTATTTTGATTGGAGCGAGCCTTTGAATAAATGCCCGTCGCACCGATTATTAGCCATTTTACGAGCCGAGTCGGAGAAATTCATCCGGGTTAAAATTGAGTTGGATGACGAACGATTATTAGATCGAATTGAAAATAGAATTATCAAATCTAATAACGCTTGCGCTACCCAAATTAAATTGGCAATCGCCGATGCCTATAAAAGATTATTATTTCCATCATTATCCAACGAACTATTAAAAGCTGCAAAAGAAAAGGCAGATGATGAAGCTATTAGTGTATTTTCCAATAATCTAAGACAATTGCTATTGGGGGCACCTTTGGGAGAAAAACGAATACTTGCTATTGACCCCGGTTTTAAATCGGGCTGTAAGGTAGTATGTTTAGATGCTCAAGGCAATTTAGTTCATAATGAAAATATCTATCCGCATGCACCGCAAAACGATGCAAGCGGAGCCATTAAAAAATTGAGTTCATTAGTTAATGCCTATAAAATTGAAGCCATCGCCATAGGTAATGGCACGGCATCTAGAGAAACCGAACATCTAGTCAAAAAAGTGATATTCAATAATCCGGTTGAAGTATTTGTAGTCAGCGAAGCTGGCGCATCTATTTATTCTGCATCAAAGATTGCACGTGATGAATTTCCAAATTACGATGTTACCGTACGTGGTGCTGTTTCGATTGGGAGACGTTTGGCCGACCCACTTGCAGAACTGGTTAAAATAGATCCGAAGTCTATTGGTGTTGGCCAATATCAGCATGATGTAGACCAAACTAAACTAAAAAATTCGCTTGACGTCGTAGTAGAAAGTTGTGTAAACTCTATTGGAGTAAATATAAATACAGCCAGTGTTCCCTTATTAAGTTATGTTTCAGGTATAGGGCCAAAATTGGCTGAAAACATTGTTATCCAAAGAAAAGTAAAAGGCGCATTTAAAAGTAGAAAGGAGATTATGGATGTTCCTCGCTTAGGTGGAAAAGCATTTGAACAAGGAGCCGCATTTTTACGAATAAAAGACGCTGATAACCCTTTAGATGATTCTGCGGTGCATCCAGAAAGCTATGCTATTGTTAAACAAATGGCTAAAGATAAAGGCACCGAAATTCTATCCTTAATCGGCAACAAAGCATTACTTAAAGAGATAGAATTAAAAAAATATTGCACCGAAAATGTTGGTCTACCAACTTTAGAGGATATTCGTTCAGAATTAGAAAAACCGGGATTAGACCGCCGGGAAAAAGCGAAAGTTTTTACCTTCGACCAAAACATTAAATCGATTACCGATTTACATAGTGGTCAATTACTACCCGGTATCGTTAACAACATTACCAATTTTGGGTGTTTTGTAGATATTGGCATTAAAGAAAGTGGCCTGATCCATGTCTCCAACCTTTCAGATTCCTTTGTGAAAGATGTAAATGAACATGTGCATCTTCATCAACAAATTATCGTAAAAGTTTTGGATGTTGATGTTCCAAGAAAAAGGATTCAATTGAAGCTTCACAAATAATAGAGGGGATGCTTAAAATAGCCTACCATCCCATTTATAAACATCCATTGCCAGAAGGTCATCGTTTTCCTATGATGAAATATGACCTTTTGCATCAGCAATTGCTTTATGAAGGTACGTGTACAGATGCTAACTTTTTCGAACCTGAAATTCCTAATGACAAGTATATTGTAGCCGTTCACGATCCTGAATATTTTTATGATTTGTTGAATATGAAAATTTCAGCAAAAGTGGCACGAAAAATAGGCTTTCCCCTTTCAGAAGATTTAGTGGAACGTGAACGCATAATAGCAGATGGTACATTAAAAGCCTGTGATTTCGCTCTTCAATATGGAATTTCAATGAATATTGCTGGTGGCACACACCATGCATACAGTAATCACGGGGAAGCTTTCTGTATGTTAAATGACCAAGCCATTGGCGCAAAATACCTATTGAACAAAGGCTTAGCAAAAAAAATACTCATTGTAGATTTAGATGTTCATCAAGGTAATGGAACCGCTGAAATCTTTCAAAATGATCACTCAGTGTTCACCTTTTCAATGCATGGAGAAGCAAATTATCCATTTAAAAAAGAACAATCAGATTTAGATATTCCATTACCTAAAGGTATCGATGATAAAACGTACCTCTCCATTCTTAAAGAGAACCTACCCAAATTAATAGATACAGTTCAACCAGATTTCATCTTTTACCTCAGTGGTGTTGATGTTCTTGAAAGTGATAAATTGGGTACTCTTGGACTATCATTAGAGGGTTGTAAACTTCGAGACCAGTTTGTTCTTGATACTTGTATAAAATTAAAAATACCTGTGCAATGTAGCATGGGTGGTGGGTATTCCGAAGACATTAAAATTATTGTGGAAGCACATGCAAATACGTTTCGATTGGCGCAATCTCTATATTTTTAGATAGGTTTTCTAGGCATAGAACTCAAAATTAATTGGTACAGGTTATTTTTAAAGTTGATAGAAGTTTAAATTTACGGCATGAAAAAGTTAGTCATACTCTTTGTTCTAATTTGTAGCTCAACTTTATATGCCCAAAATATAGCTACAGATTCAACGCTGACACGATGGAATATGTTTACCTACGACGTTGGTAATATGTTCAAAGGTGTTGGTTATTCTTATGCAAGACCGTTACATTGGCAAGGTCAACAATGGGCACAATTTGGTGCTGTTGTTGGCGGCACTGGTTTAGTTTATATAGCAGATGATAACACATCAAGGTTTATTCGAAACAACAGGGAAGGTGTTCCACAATTCCTACGTCAGTATGGAGAAACTTATGGTAGTCCAGAAAATAATTATATAGCAACATCTGGTGTTTACTTTGCCGGATTGATTACAAAAAATGAAAAATTACGTCGCACAGGGGTATTGTTAGTCTCGTCTGCAACCTCTGCCGGGCTTTTACAACAAGTGTTAAAGTCAGTTGTAGGTAGGGCAAGACCTTTGGCTAATTTAGGTAAGGACACATTTGACCCTTTTAATTCGAGTAGAAACTTTCATTCTTTTCCATCAGGCCATGCATTATTGGCTTTTACCAATGCGTATGCCATTGCAAAACAATTTAAAAATCCTTGGGTAAAAGCTGGTATTTACACCGTGGGTGCCATACCGGGCATATCGAGGGTTTGGGATGGTCAACATTGGTTAAGCGATATGGTTTTTGCATTCGCAATAAGTATAGCTACTGTTGAATCAATAGACAGATATCTAGACAAAAAGTATGACGAGAAATATAACAACCAACAAAAATTGGTGAGTTGGAACTTAAATTTTGGTCCGGGTCAAATGGGTGTAACTATCAATTTCTAACTTAGCTTAAATTCTAACTACACTTAATTTTCTTCTTCATATACAAATCTTATTGAAGTTTATTTAAACTTTCAGTACATTAGTCCTACACCTGAAAACCGAACTAATGAAAATTCTGATTAATTTTTGTTTTGCCCTATTCACAATAGTTTGTATCTCTCAAACTCCATCCCTAAAAAAATCACCTGTATTAGAAATTGGGAATGCAAAAGATGTAGGCATGTCACCAGAGCGTCTTTCAAAAATAGACGCCATGATTTCAGCAGAAGTTACTAATGGCAATATCCCTGGGGCTGTTGCTCTAATTGCACGTAATGGTAAAATTGTGTTTTATAATGCTTACGGAATGGCAAACAATGATGCAAAAATTCCGATGAATAAGGATGCTGTTTTTCGTATTGCATCCCAAACAAAGGCAATAACCTCAACAGCCGTAATGATGCTATGGGAAGAAGGTAAATTTCAGTTAGATGATAAAATATCACAATATATTCCTGAATTCGGTGAGGCTCAAATACTAGATACCTTTAATGAAGCGGATGATACATACACTACAAAACCTGCAGAAAATCAAATCACCATACGAGATTTATTGACCCATACATCTGGTATTGGTTATGGAGTGATTGATGGAGATGAACGATTCAAGAAAATTTATGCAAAAGCGGGAATTACCGATTTATTCACAACAGAGAAAATAACCATTGCCGAAAGTGTGAAAAAATTGGCAGCCCTACCATTACATCATGAACCAGGTGAAGCATTTACCTATAGCGAAGGATTAGATGTTTTAGGATATTTTATCGAAGTTATTTCTGGTGTACCGTTCGATGAATTTCTCAAAACTAGAATATTTGAACCACTTAATATGAAAGATACTTGGTTCTACCAACCAAAAGCAAACTACAATCGAATGGTAGCTGTCCAAAAAAAGGAGAATGACCAATGGATAAAGTATCCCATTACCTTTTATGACACCGATTATCCCATAAAAGGAGCAAAAACTTTCTTTTCTGGTGGTGCCGGCCTTTCAAGTACCGCTAAAGACTACGCTACTTTCTTACAGATGTATCTAAACGAGGGTGAATTGAATGGAGTGCGCTTATTGAGTAGAACCACGGTAAGAAGTATTTTAGGCAATCAGATAGGAGCTATTTGGGATGGGCCTAAAAACCACGGACTAGCATTTTCAATAGTAAATGAAAAAGGTGAGATTTCAGGTGGACTAGGTAGTGACGGAACATTTGAATGGGGCGGTTATTTTAACACCCAATATTTTGCCGACCCAAAAGAAAAAATAATTGGTATTTTAATGAAACAAACCCAAGGCCCTGTTGATGATAGTACAAGTTGGAAATTTAAGCAAATGCTTTTTTCCGCTATCGATAATTAAGCTCTTTAAGAATCGAGCAAATACAAGCCTAATTTAATTTTCCAATACGGTATTTGCTCTTCAAAGAATTCATAGTAATCTTTTAAGCCAGTGGCATCAGTTAGTTCAGATTTTGCATTTTCTATTTTTGCTACTTCCTCAACACTTACAAATTGATTCAAATCAAGCTCCTCACCTTCCGCATGTTTTTTCATGAGGTGACCGTAAATGGTATTCTCAGAAAGGTTTCTTACAATTGCAATTTCTGTAACTGTTAACCCGTCAGAGAATAATTCGAAAGTTTGCTCGTGCGTTGCTTTTTTTGATTTTTTTGCAGGAGCATGTTTGGCAATTTCCTTAATAAATATATCGGCGTACTTTTCTAATTTGGCTTGCCCTACACCAGAAACCTCCAAGAATTCTTTTTCATTTTTAGGCAACTTGAGTTCCATATCCTTTAAACTGGCATCACCAAAAACAACATAAGCTGGCACGCCTTGATCCTCGGCAATTCGCTGTCTTAAAAGCCGAAGTTTTTCGAAAAGCCCTGTTTTTGGAGTTTTGGTTTTGGCTGACGTTTTTTTCTTTTCCTTCTCTGTTTGCAAGATGGCCAATTGAATTGTTTTATTGGAAAAGAGTACCTCTTTAGCTAAAGGTGTTAATCCCAATCTTGCCCCTTCCCTAAAATTAATATCCAACACGCCTTGGTTCAATAACTGAATAACATACTGTTGCAGGTCTAACCAAGACACGTCCTTTACGGCTCCATATGTTTTAACATTCTGATATCCTCGTTCTAATACTTGGGCATTTTGTGCTCCCCGCAAAACATCTATGACCATCCCCATCGGCTCACGTTCTCGTAATCTTGCAACGGCAGAACACACTTTTTGAGCTAGTAAAGTGGCATCAAAATACGCTGGAGGACTTGCACATATATCACAGTTACCACAGCCCTTGGTTACCTGTTCTCCAAAATAGTTCAATAACGCTATACGACGACAGCTTAGCGCTTCTGCAAATTGCTGCATACGGTCTAATTTGGCATATTCTACATCGGCATTCTCACTTTGCGAAATAAATCTACGTAGCTGTGCCACATCGGCAAAACTATAAAACAACAATGCATGGGCAGGAAGACCATCTCGGCCACCACGACCAATTTCTTGATAATACCCTTCTATATTTTTGGGAAGGTTATAATGTATCACCCAACGCACATTACTTTTATCTATTCCCATACCAAAGGCAATCGTCGCCGCAATTATAGGAACTTTATCGGTTATAAATTCTTCTTGCACGGTAGACCGTTCTTCAGAAGACATACCGGCATGATAGGCCTTAGCTTTTAAACCGGCCTTTTGCAGCTTTTCAGCGATTGCCACCGTACTCTTTCGGCTCAAACAATAGACAATGCCGCTTTCATTTGGTCGGTCTTCCAAAAAATCGAGTATATGCTTAATTCGGTCTTGAGCAGGTTTAACATCCAGGTATAAATTAGGTCTATTAAAGGACGCCAAATGTCGTTCTGCATTCGGAATTTTTAATTGGTCGGCAATATCATCTTGTGTCGTTCTATCAGCCGTTGCCGTAAGTGCCATTACAGGAATATTTGGAAAACGTTTTTTTAAACTACCCAACTGCGTATAGGCAGGTCTAAAATCGTGCCCCCATGAAGAAATACAATGTGCCTCATCTACGGCAAACAAACTAATCTTTAAATTTTCTAATATAGAATCAAAGAAGCCTAAACTTTCTGGAGCTACATAAAACAGTTTCAATTCGCCCTTTTCTAATTGCTGCAAAATTGCCTGTCTAGTTTCTTCTGATTGGGAACTATTGTAATAGGCCGCAGCAATACCATTGGCCTGCAATACATCAACCTGGTCTTTCATTAAGGCGATCAGCGGTGATATTACAATCGCCGTACCTTCTAAGGCCAATGCCGTCAATTGAAAACACAATGATTTTCCTCCTCCAGTCGGCATAATGGCCAACACATCTTTTTTGCTAAGGGCATCTTCTATTATCGCCAATTGATTCGGCTTAAAGGAATCATAACCAAAATGGATTTTTAATAAAGGGAGTAAGTCTTGCTCTGTAATTGTCATATTTTGCAAAAATAGTGTTTGAAAATGTCTTTGTGAGCGAAGCGAAGCAATCTGTTGTATTTGCATTTTGAACCTACAGGTCACTCCGCCATAACTCCTCGTGAATTAGGCATTCCCTACTTCCCCAACATCAACAATTCATTACACCTAATTTCGGTAATGTATCGTTTCTCACCTTCTTTAGTTTCGTATGAGCGATGTGTAAGTTTCCCTTCGATAGCGACTTGCTTTCCTTTAGTCAAATAATTCTCCACAATTTCTGCAGTCTTTCCCCAGGCTACAATATTATGCCATTGTGTATCATCAACTTTTTCACCCTTTGCATTTTTAAAACTATCGGTAGTGGCAATTGAAAATTTAGCCAATTTTGTACCTCCTTCTAAGTTTACAATTTCTGGGTCCTGACCCAAGTTTCCAATCAATTGTACTTTGTTTTTTAGTGCGTTCATCTTAAATAATTTTATCGTTAAACAATTTATACTATCAAGCCTCGCTGACTCAACACTGCAAACCTAGAACAGCATTGAAACATTAATCGGTTTGTAAGCGTTTACTATCGTTTGTTATCGTTTACAGTCGTTTAAAAACTTTTATTAAACTTATTATCGGGAACTATATACTTGTTTACACTTAAAAGGAAAGTTTTATTTCGGATGCTATATCCAATATTTTTTTTCGGCTGATTGATTACTACTTTTATTATGATTACTATATCGCTAAATCAATATAGCAGAGCATAACTTTTTTCGTATAACAATATTCCGAATATCAATGAGCGTGTTGCATTGTCAATGAATCGTTTTCTTAGGACGTTTCCAAGACTGTACGGTCAGAACCGATGCGGGTGTTTCTAACTAATTTCCAAGACCCTTTATGCATTGTCTTGCTATCTCTATAACCTCGTTATTGTCTAAATTGTGTAGTGGTTCTTTTTGGCAAGAAACCCATCCAATATTTTCTTTTGATTTAAACGAAACAATGCCATTTTCATATTTCACTTCATATTCTTTACTTCTAAATTCTATTTTATTTTCCATAACAATTAGTTGTTTTTATTAGGATTCCAATTTAAGCCCTTTGTTAAATTCTTATTGAAATCTGACATAGGTTGCTCTATTGGAGTAGGTTTTGGTAATGGTGGTGGTGGTGGTAACTTTTCACCTCTATTTATTTTAGATACAACCCTATCAAAATCAGAAACGAACTCTTTATCTTGCTTTATTCTAAATTTTTGATATTCGCTTTCCGCAAACTTTTTAGCTACATCCTTTCTTATTTTACCAGCATCATCTAATAAATCATAATCATTGAACTTTAAAAAAGAATCTAGCTTATCGGCCCATTCAGCCATTGTCATTGTCTTGCCTCTCTTAGCCTGAAGTTCGGCAAAATCTAAATACATATTCACTAAGGTATTTAATTCTCCAATCTCTTCCTTTTTAAGATAATTCTTAGCTACTGAAACATCAGTCTTAATTATTTTACCACCTTTTTTTTCATTTTTCCAGCTAGTTAAGCCCATATTAGGCTTTTTTGAATCAGCTCTAAGTTTTATAATTTCAGGTGCGGTATGATGCGTTATCGCAAACTCAAGTTTGTTTTGTACTGTGGCAAAAAATAACCTTGTTATCTCGGCTTTTGAGTCGTAATCAATTGAAGTTGCATACAAGTCTGTTATTTTTTGATAAAATCTCCTTTCAGAAGCTCGTATCTCCCTGACAATTTCAATTAATTCATCAAAATAGTCTTTGTCAAAAAGATTCTTACCTTGTTTTAATCTATCATCATCAATTGCAAAACCTTTAACTAGATAGTTTTTTAAAACACTACTGGCCCATATACGAAACATTGTAGCTTTTTGAGTGCTTACACGATAACCTACAGAAATTATTGCATCTAGGTTATAAAATTCAATGTTTCTTTGAACATCCCTATTACCTTCTTTTTGAACTGTCAAGATTTCCTTGACAGTTGAATATTTATTTAGCTCACCCTCTTTAAATATGTTATTCAAATGAAGGCTGATATTTTGCTTAGTAGTATCAAAAATATCAGCCATACCGTTTTGAGAAACCCAAACTGTTTCATTCTTATCGTCAAGTATCACTTGGATATTGGCAGTACCATTATCCGAGGTATAGAACATAAATTCTGTGTTCTCTAAACTATGCATTTATCAATTTTTTATAGGTTATTCTATTCTCGGTGTTCTGTAAAAGTAAATTAAATCTCATTGCTTCGCTAGAAGTTCTTGAATTGTAACGGAATACAAATTCATCAACATATAACTGTAAGTGCTTTTTAGAGGTGAAATGGTATATTCCAAAAATACCTCTCTTTAATAAAGACCAAAACCCCTCTATTGTGTTTGTGTGTACTCTACCTTGTACGTATTGGAATTGGCTATGCTTTACCACTTGGTGGTCGTATACTTTTTTTAAACGCTTATAAGATGTGTATTCATCAGTATAAAGTTTAGCAGTTTCTTTTACGCTTTTAAGTATTTCAGTAGATAGCGTTTCATAAGTAGTATTAGGTATTTGCTTTGCGATTACTTTACCGCTTCTTTCTACCATTCCTAAAACTGGTGTTTTATCATCACTAGTGCCTTTAAACTTCTTGTTAGCGTGTCTGTTTTTGTTCTTACCGACTACGAAAGTTTCATCTGCTTCAACTTCATTATCTAATTGAGTATCATTGTCGATACCAAAACATTGACGAATCCTAGATAACATGAACCAAGCTGATTTTTGTGTGATGTTCAAATCCCTACCTAACTGTAAAGATGAAATACCTTTTTTGTGAGAAGTAACCAACCATATACCTAAGAACCATTTTTGAAGCTCTATTTTGGTATTATCAAAAATAGTGTTGGTCTTTACGTTGAAATACTTTCCAGTATTCTTACATTTATATTTGTTCCCCTTACAGTTATAAACCTTAGATTCAGAATCGAAAGGACTTACTACGTTTCCATTCCATCTTAATTGCTCTAAATGGTCAATGCAAGATTGTTGATCAGGAAAGGCTTTGATTAAGTCTAAAATCGAATTGAAATCTTGGTTGATCATAACTGTATTATTATACAGCTAAGATAAGTAGTTAATTACACTTATCCTAGTTATTTAGTGTAAATAAGTTCTAATAATGGAGAAACTGATTGACTTATTTAATTTAATATTTTTTGATGCTAAAAAATCGATTGGCGTAAGAGTAGGTAATTTCGTAATGGTTATATTGTTTGCGCTTTTTTTGGATTTTTGCTTTCAATTTACTTATAGAAGTTTTGAAACGTCAAAGCTTGAAAACCTAGAACGAATAGCCAACCTTAAAAATTCATATAAGAATGATGATGATGTTTATAAGATGCTATTGGATAAGGAAAAAGAAATTTTAGAAGGAGAACACTATTATCATTTCTTTTTATCTTCTTGGTCATCTTTATTAGAACTCAGTAAAGCCCAACAGCCCCCTAAGAAAACAGCAGAAATCCAAATTGACAGTCCTAAATCTTCCATTACTTTATATTTTTTAAGTTCTTCTATAATATTCGCACTTGTTTCTCTTTTATGTTTTTCTGCGCCTGTATGGTCAAATAATTATGACTATAGCAACATCAGGGATTCTTTTACATTAGGATTTGTTTTTTCAGTTATCTGTCTGTTTTTAACATTAGTCACTTCATCTATTCCTATAATTTTTGATAATAATATTTGGGTAAATTATATTTTATCATTTGCAATTCAAATCCTGTTTATTTTAATTATAGCCGCTATGGCAACAAGATTGAGAAGAAGAAAAAAAGAAGTGTAAAGTGATATATAGTTCCCTTATTATCAATAACCTACATATTTAATAATACATAAAAAATATTTCAAATTAAATAAAATTGTGTTCTTTAAATGAGAATTAGAGGTATAGAATAAATTTTCAACGTATCATGAAATGAAATAAATTTCAAAGTATCGTAAACATTCCATATATTTAAGTGTAATTTAAACACTTTAATATGTCGACCATGCCATTAAACCTCACAAAAAGTTTCGTTTTTATCGCAACACTTTTTTTCACCTCAGCAACAATAGCCCAAGACGGAACAATCTATCCACTTGCAGCCCCTGATGAACCAACGGCCATTCCACTCAATACAGGTGGCGTCGAAAACCAGCCTGCTTCTGAGACCTGGTTTCGCCAATGGGGAGACCCTATGGCTCGAAATATAACAGAGGCAACCTTGACCCCCTTTTTACCCGATCCTGACAAGGCTAACGGCACAGCGGTAATCGTAACTCCAGGTGGAGGTTTTATGTGGCTCTCTATGGGCAATGAGGGCTGGGAAGTAGCGGAAGCACTGGCTGAGCAAGGTATCGCAGCGTTTGTTTTAAAATATCGCCTTAAACCCACCGATGAATCCCTTGAAGATTTTAAGACTTGGATGAATCGTCCGCGACCAGCACCATCAGAAACTTCGGATACATTGAAAAATACAACACAACCAAGCACTCGGCAACGTGACTTATCCGATCAGTTAGAAGATGCAGAAGCGGCTTATGCCATGATAATAGACCGAGCTGATGAGTGGGGGGTAGATATAAATAGAATTGGAATGATCGGCTTCTCTGCCGGCGCTGGACTTACCATGCATTCAACCCTAAATTCCAAGACCATGAAGTTGGCTTTTATTGGTCCTATCTATGGAGGTATGGGACCTGTAGATGTTCCTAAAGATGCACCACCTATGTTTAACGTTATTGCTACGGATGATTTTCTTTTCCTGGGACAATTTGGAGTAATTGAATCTTGGTACAAAGCAGGAATTCCAGTTGAGTTTCATCTTTACCAAAACGGGGGCCATGGTTTTGGCCTAGGGAATCCCAATCGAACAAGCAACCGTTGGTTCGATTCCTTTATGCATTGGCTTGAGGTCAACAAATTTCTAGAAGCCACTACTGTTAAGAAATCAAAGTAAATTATAATATTATTAAAAACATCTTAAATATACATTGTTCATTCAACTTTGAAAATAAGCATAGAAATAATTGAAAATATCTTCAAAACTATGTTGCTTTTGCGAATTTCATACGGACTAAATACAAGTTTATAAACCTGCTATTTATAGTCCGTATGATATTCAAATTTTAGGATTTCTCTTAACCTTAATAAGTCAGGTTTTTCAGGATACTCTTTTAAAAGCTTATTCAATTGTTCTTTTGCTTCAGTACAGTCTTTAACCTCAATCTCACATCTATAACAGTAGGCAGAAGCAAGTCGATAATTTATGTCATACTCTTTTGGAAAAACTTCAAGGGCTTTTTTATACTGATATATGGCATTGTACCACTTTCTTTTTGCCAGCCATTGATCCCCATCAGCTATTAATTCTAAGTATTGGTCTGTTCTATTCTTCAGCTCTATTTGTTGCGTTTCACTGTTAAAAATAATCATATCTTTAATTATGATAGAAATTAGAAGACCTATAAACATAAGAGATGCAGCGAATAATCCAGCGGTAATGTAATCCTCTTTTCTTCTTTGTTCAAGTACTTTTCTACGAATTTCTGCTAATTCTTTCTTTGTTGCTTTCTTGATATTAATTTTACCTTCTGCAGCCTTTAAATATTCTTTTTTTAAGTTTAAAAAGGAATTTTCCGGCCGAAAAAGTCTATTCCTTCTGAGTAATTTTTTATTATTACTCAAACTGGTTATCATTCCTTGAATACTCCCTCCTCCAGCCAAATTTTTTTTATTTATTGTTCTATGTACTTATGTAAGGTGTCTTAACCTATTGTATGTAAAACGTTCTTTATTAACCATAATACAAATAATTTATGGTTTCTTATATAGCTTAAATTATTTGTGGCATTCGAAACAACCTTTCTTTTTAGAAAAAACTGGAATAGGAATAGCAAATAGCATAAAGTTTACCATAGATATTTTTCAATTAGTACACTTAATTTTAGAATCGAAATAATCTGTTCTTATATCTGGGTGTTCACTTATTATGCTCTTTGCTTTTTCAAGATCAACTTTATTTACCTGATGTTTTATTCCTTCCAAAACATTTGAGTAAAAATTATGCACTTGAATTTTCATTTCGTCTTACAAAAACCATTCAATACTAAAAGCCTCTAACTTGCTTTTATCAATTATATCATGTGGAAAAGTATATGTTGTAAAATAATTGGTTGTTTTATCCTTTATTTCAACGTTTAGGAATAAGACATAATTTGCTAACTCTACTACATTGAAACTTTTAAATCTTATGCAAATAGTTAATCAATAGATTTTATAATTGGTATCACTTCTCTATTTTCTGGAGGATTCTTAATTCTTACGTTGATTTTATTATACACCCATGAACCATTAATCCACTCTGCTGAAATATCAAGCATGGCCTTTCCATTTTTTCCAAATATCTTAATCGTGGATTCCACGAATTTATTATCATTTGAATAGTGTATCGCCCCATTCAAAATAGTCATCTTTCCCATAGGTTCAATTTCACCCAATACTTCTCTAACCCTACTATTGCTTTTCACTTTCTCCATCGGAATTGCATAAAGACTAGAATCGGCATAAGCTTTTCCATAATCGCCAAAAAGACCGATTAAACCAGATGATGACCATAGAAATATATATAAAAGAAAAATTAAGAGCACTGGCACAAACCATTTCCAATTCCTCTTAAACCAATTATTCCTAATTATCAATTCATTACTCATTGACTCATTTCAGTTTATACTTTTACAGGAATGCCAAAACATTTAGTTTTCTCTAAATATGTTAAAAACCAATTCTTTGGTCAATTGTTGTCCTTTTGCTTTTTCACGAACGGATTCGTAACTAAACCTAAAATCGCAACCCGTTTTATATTCGCTACAACCATAAGCTGTTTTTCCTTTAATAATAGTTCCTTTTTCACATTTTGGACAACTATTTTCTTCGGATGAGCTTGTCGAATCGGGAACATTTTTAGCGTTTAACTGCTTTTTAGGTTCCAATTTTAGTTTAAAATTTTCATCAAGTCTAACAAGTCCTTCAATAGCGGCATTATGAACCTTAAAGCCTTTTAAATTTACGGTCGACCCTTTTTGCAACAATCTTATATATTGTTTTTCTGAAATGGTTTTACCTTCAAAAATGAACGGAATAATAAAATCGCAGTTCTTTTTAAATTCTGAACAACCATAAGCATTTTTTCCTTTAAGAATAGACCCATTCTTACATTTTGGACATTTTTCGGATGCTATCCCTGAAGTTTTTTTAGCTGCTTTTTTCTTTGTACCAACAGGCGTATTATGTACTGCCGAAATATTAGCTTTTTTAGTTTCACTTCTAACTTCATATACCAAACGATCAACCATTTGTTTCATTTGTTTAATAAAACTTCCGGCATTAAACGTTCCTTTTTCAATGTCTTTTAACTGTTTTTCCCACTTACCTGTAAGCTCGGCAGATTTTAATAATTCATTTTGAATGGTATCTATTAATTGTATGCCGGTATCGGTAGGCACTACTTGTTTTTTATTTCTTTTTATATATTTTCTACGGAATAAAGTTTCAATAATATTAGCACGTGTAGAAGGGCGGCCAATACCGTTTTCTTTCATAATTTCACGAAGTTCATCGTCGTCAACCTGTTTCCCTGCTGTTTCCATTGCGCGCAGCAGTGAGGCCTCGGTAAATTGGTTTGGTGGTTTGGTTTGCTTTTCTAAAAACGACGGTTCATGTGGTCCTCTTTCACCTTTTTTAAATGTTGGTAACATTCCAGATTCCTTAGACGAAGAATTTGGAGTTTCAAAAACAACACGCCAACCTTTTTCTAAGATCTCTTTTCCAGTAGTTTTAAACTTTATTTTTTCAGCTTTACCAATAACCATAGTATTCGAGACTTTACAATCTGGATAAAATACAGCGATAAAACGGCGTACAATAATATTGTAAACCTGTTGCTGGTTGTATTGCAAATTCATTTGCTGCCCGGTTGGTATTATTGCGTGGTGATCTGTTACTTTACCATCATCGAAAACTTTTTTCGTCTTCTTTAACTTTTTTCCATGCAGAGGCGCTGTTAAAGCTGCGTAATTGGTTAATTTTTTTAGTATTCCAGGTACTTTAGGGTATACATCATTTGGTAAAAACGTGGTGTCAACTCTAGGATACGTAACTACCTTTTGTTCGTATAGTTTTTGGACGATCTTTAAGGTTTCATCAGCGCTAAAACCAAACTTAGTATTACAATAGACTTGTAAGCCAGTTAAATCAAATAGCTTTGGGGCATATTCATTGCCTGCCTTTTTTGTAGTAGAAACAATTTCAAAATCATATTCTTTTACAATTTTCGCCAACTTCTCTCCATCTTCAACTTTAAGAAAACGCCCTTCTTCATAGCTAAATAAAATATCGCGATAAAGCGTTTGCAATTCCCAATACGGTTGTGGTTTAAAATTCTCTATCTCCTTAAACCGGTTAACTAACATAGCTAATGTTGGTGTTTGCACACGACCAACAGATAATACCTGCTTGTAACCACCATGTTTTAAAGTGTACAAACGTGTTGCATTCATACCTAAAAGCCAATCTCCAATAGCACGAGAAAAACCTGCATAATATAAATTATCGTAATCTGCAGATGGTTTTAAGTTTTTGAAACCTTCTTTTATGGCTTCGGTTGTAAGCGAAGAAATCCAAAGCCGTTCTACCTTGCCTTTGTAATTCGCTTGATTTAAAACCCAGCGTTGTATTAATTCTCCTTCTTGCCCAGCATCACCACAATTTATAACAACATCTGCTTTATCGAATAATTGTTTTATAATTTTAAACTGTTTTCGAATACCAGCATCTTTTGATATTTTGGTTTCAAAATGTTCTGGTAGCATTGGTAAATTGTTTAGATCCCAACTTTTCCAATGCGGCTTGTAATCGTTTGGCTCCTTAAGCGTGCAAAGATGTCCAAAGGTATACGTTACAGCGTATCCATTGCCTTCATAATACCCATCACGTTTGGTGGTAGACCCAAGAACGGAAGCAATTTCTCTCGCTACAGATGGCTTTTCGGCAATACAGACTTTCATTTTTTCTATTTAAAATTTAAAAAATCGAAGTAAGTTGTAGACTGTTTAGTTATTCGCTATCTATTAATCCTTTTTTTGAACTTTGGAAAACAAGTAATAACTAGCTAAAGATATTATATTATAAAAAGTTCAATCTGCCGATTGAATGATTTTTATTCCATCAAAATAATTTCCTGCTTGCAAACCGATTTTTAGAGTCCTTTCAGAATTGGTTTGGTTTTCGAACATTGTGATACTTATTTCCGTTGCGTTTTTCCTTTCCAATTTAAAATCCGGATTTATTATAACGAAATTTTTAATTGTAGTGTCCGTATCACTAAAATCATAAGTTTGGCCTTTATCCGAATATATCTCTGAAATCCACCACCCCTCTCCTTCCGTCGTAATTATTGCGCTATTTTGTTTGGAGTCGAATTGAAATTCTTTCTGGGAAAGCTTAATGTTGTCATCCCATTTTCCAATTTCATCATTAGAACAAGAATAGCTAAGCAGTAGTATAAGAAATACAATAAATAGATTTTTCATGCCGTTTAGTCTGCTGCTATTAAGAATTGATTTTTGAACTTTTTTTAAAAAGATTTAAGCCAATATTTAAAGAACTTTGAAAATTTGGAGATAAAATTGTGAAGTAGTATCGATTTCAAAAATTCTCATTTTATGAATTCCTTTTGGCTCATAAACAGGCATTTTAGAATTACCGGAAACTGGTAGTGGATAGTTTATTGAACCAACTGCAGCTGAATTTTCAACTATCTTGACAAGATTCGAATAGGAATCAAAATTATTCTTCCTTGTTCTTTTTCCAATGATATACGGTGTAGTTGCAATAGTGCTCCAGTCATATTTAAGCAATCGATTATCCTCCTTATCAACAGTGTTTGTTGAATCTTGTGATTGCATCATGTAAATTCCAAACAGTGCGATGATGCTTAAATAAAATGATTTTTTCATATCGAAATATTTTTATTATCGTAAGTTAATAAATGACAATCCTTTAATTGAGCTTTAAATTTAAAATCTGATAGAGAAAAATTTGTTATTGACTTTATATTCAAAATTGGTAATATTGATGATTATATAAATGAATGTGTTAGCCAGAATAATTTTAACGATGTAGCTAAAAGACATGAATTTGTAATTTAATTCTTGTTATCATTCCCTTTCTCTATACTTCCAACCTTTATTGGTCTTATATGTATTAAATTACCGCAATGAGGACAAGCAAGCTCATTATCCCATTTTAAGCGCTCATGCATGAAATTGGTTACATTATTTTTTACGATACAACCACCAATTCATATCTCTTGTTAGTTCAAAACCTAATTTCTCATAAAGAGGAATTGCTTGATTTCCTTTGTTTGTATGTAAAATAGGCGTTTTATTTTCTTTTAAAATTTCTTTTGTAGTATGGGCAATTAGCTGTTTTGCCAATCCTTTTCTCGTATAATCAGGATGCGTTACAACGGCGCTTACTTCTATAAATTGATTCGTTTGCATTCGTTGACCGGTTATCGATACTAATTTACCGTCCTTAAATATGCCAAAATATTTACCCATTTCATAAGTTCTCTTCCTATAATAACCAGGCATCACCAACCAAATTAAATCATAAATCTCATCGATAAATTCATGGTCTAAAAGCACAATGTCTTCGAATATTTGAACTTCAGTTAGCTCATTCAAAACCATCTGACATCCATCAATTTTCTTCTCTAAGAAGACTTTATTATCATCTATAATAGGTGTTTGATTCTCTGAAACAAAAAAGAAATGATCCGTAGTTTTTAAATATTGATTTGAAGCTTTGGCCGTTTTAGTTTCATCTAAGAAAGAACCAAAGGTACAGACCTCTGGGTTATAAAATTGAACTCCATCGAATTCTACAATAAATTTTTTATGAGTCTCATTTAAGGAATGCCACACCGGGTTTTTAAGTTGTTCTTCTAATGCTATCATTAGAATAAATATAAAAAAGATTAAATGAGAATGAATCGTTAATTAAAACTTTAATAGCAACCATCCTGTTTTAATAATCAATTCTGCTATATCTACATCAAATACATATTCTAAGGAGCAAATTCAAAATCCATTACCAAACATTCTTGATTACCTGTTTCAATTCTACTATTATTCTCATAAAACTCCTTTAACAATTTAATCAATATATCAGTTGAAGCTACGTACAAGCTATTAAGTTCTTGAACATTAAAATGACAATTTTTAACAATTCGATGTACACTTAACTATCAAAAGAAACATTTTTTCCATACCTTAAAACTTCTAAAATTTTATTTGCTATGGAATTGAATTTGGTAGATATAGAACGAAAAGTTTTAACCTTAATTCCACCATGTCCTTTTGTTGCCCTATATTTAAAAAAGCATCTGGAATGGAAAAAAATAGTAATGCAAGGTGTTAACATCGGTCAATAAATCATGGAAAAAGAAATTACCAAAGAATACGCTAAAGGTGAGTTCATAATTGTTTGGAAACCAAAAAAATGCATCCATTCAAAAGTATGTGTCCATACCCTTCCCAAAGTATATAAACCAACTGAAAAACCTTGGATAACTCCTGAAAATTCTGCTATCTCAGACTTAAAATCACAAATTAACAATTGCCCAACTGGGGCTTTAACCTATTACATAAAAAACGAAATGAACGAAGAAAAGGAATCAACTGAAACAAATGTTACTCAAATTATTGTTGCTAACAACGGCCCTTTAAAAATCAAAGGTGATTTAGAAATACAATTGGCGTCTGGAGAAATAGTTGCCAAAGAAGGTACTACCGGCTTTTGTCGTTGCGGTGTTTCTGAAAACAAACCATTCTGTGATGGATCACACAGAAAAATTGACTTTGTCGGATAAGATTATAAATAGTAAAACTTACGAATGGATTTAGCCATACACAATTGGATGCGTGCAGAATCTTTGGAGCATACACTCAATAGAATTAATAAATTAGATTATACTCATATAGAAATACAGGGTGCCCCAGAAAGTTATGACACCCAAAAGGCACAATTGCTTTTAGACCTCTACGGCATAAAGTGCTGGGGATCTGTTACCCTTATGCTTGAGCAACGAAATTTATTGGCTAAAGATCCGGCTCAACGCAAAATGTCAGTTCAATATGTGAAAGACGTTGCCAAAATGGTCTATGATTTAGGCGGTTCGGTCATTTCATTAGTGCCAGCAACTGTTGGGAAAATAGTGCCCGATGCCAGACCGGATGAGGAATGGGAATGGGCCGTTGAAGGGATTCAAGAAATTTACAGATACACAGAAGACCATGGGCTGAAAATCGGAATTGAACCAATCAACAGATTTGAAACCTATTTCATTAACCGAGGCGAACAAGCTTTGGCATTGGCAGAAGCTGTTGGTCAGAACTGCGGAGTTTGTCTAGACACTTTTCACATGAATTTGGAAGAGGAAAATATGTTCAATACCATGAAAAAAGTCGGCAAACGACTTGTTAATTTTCATGTGGCCGACAACAATCGTATGGCACCAGGTATGGGACACCTCAACTGGCCTAAAATTATTAGCACGCTAAAAGAAATTGAATATGACAAAGTGCTCTCGGTAGAATTTTGTTCGCCATTAGACCGTACGCCAGCCAATCCGTATCCGAATTCAATTGAAACAAATCCCGAAGGCCTAACTGCTGAACAAAAGAAGTTTTTAGAAGACCATGGTAGTTCTGCCGTTACCGATGAGTTTTACACCATGCTTACCAAAAAATCAATCGACACCTTAAAAGACCTTATTAAATGAAAATTACCAATGTAGAAGCGTATTGGTTACGTTGCCCTATACCAAAAGAGAAACAACACTTCTCTGATTATGGCTTACTTACAAATTTTGATATGACCTTGGTCGTAGTTACTACCGATAGCGGACTACAAGGTTTTGGAGAAGCAAAAGCAGCTGTTGGATCATCAGGTTCATGTGCTTCAATTGTAAGCTGCATTGAAAATGAACTTAAACCACAATTGATAGGTAAAGATGCCCGAAACATATCTCGAATATGGGAACATATCTATAATGGAACAAGAGACCATTACTCGCTTTCTCGCGGACGAAAATTCCCGATTTTAGGTAGAAGAGGATTAACCATTTCTGCCATGAGCGGAATTGATACAGCACTTTGGGATATTAAAGGCAAAGCCTTGGGTGCACCTGTAGTTCAATTACTAGGTGGAAGTTGCCGTGATAAAATGCCAGCTTATGCAAGTGGTGGCTGGGCAAAAGCAGATGCCATTGGCGAACAATTATTAGGCTACACCTCAAAAGGATTCAGTGGTGTAAAAATGCGCGTTGGTATTATGGACCAAACCGTTGCCGAAAGTATTAAAAGGGTAATAGCAGCAAGAGAAGCGTTGCCTGACCATATTAAATTAATGACTGATGCACATGGTACTTTTAGCGTACCAGAAGCCAAACAATTTACAAAAGGGGTAGAAGATTGTAATTTATACTGGTTTGAAGAGCCCATAAGTCCCGATAACAAAATCGGTACTGCAGAAGTACGTGCAAATACCTTTATACCTATTGCAGCTGGGGAAAGTGAATACACCGCTTTTGATATACGTGATTTAATTACAGAACGAGCGTTAGATGTTTTACAACCAGATTGTGCAATTATAGGAGGTATAACAGAAGCTATGCGTGTATCACAATTGGCACATACCTATCAGTTAGAACTGGCTCCGCATTGTTGGGGGTCTGCCTTTTCTTTTATGGCAGGACTTTCAGTTGCCTTTGCATCACCTTCAGCAAATGTTATTGAATTTTCATTAGGTGGCAACCCTATGATGTACGATTTGGTGCAAGAAAATATAACCGTGGATAAAGAAGGTATGCTCCCCGCACCAGAGAAACCAGGCTTAGGCCTTACCCCTAATTGGGATTTTGTAAAAGACTTTAAACAATAAATTATGGCAAAGGCAGTACATATAAATCACGTAGCACTCGTAGTTAGCAATTTAGAAGAAGCTTGTAAATTTTATGAAGAGGAATTGGGTTTGGAAGCTATTCCGGCATTTTTGTTCGACTACCCAACGGCATTTTTTAAATTTAATGAAGAGCAGCAATTGCACTTAACAGAATGGGAAGATACCTATTCATTTAGAGGGCATATTTGCGTACAGGTAGATGATATTAATACTATTTTCTTTCGGATGAAGGAATTAGGTGTTATTGATATTAAACCATGGGGGAAAGTACGTCAACTGCCTGATGGTGCCATTCAAATGTTCGTTCGTGACCCGTCGGGGAATTTAGTGGAATTATCTTCTGTTCCTGGCGATTACATTGATCCAAAAATATTCGAAGACGAATTGTTCAAAGAAGGAATTTATGTATCCGGAAGAAATGATTTCCGTGGTTACAAATCTAAAGACGCCACCCTTTATCATAAATCTGATGAGTAAGAACATTCTTTTATTAGAAACCGTTGCAGATGAGGCAATGCAACTATTGGAAGCTGCTGAGAATATTCAGATTTTGAAAGGTTTTGATGAAACAACGCTACAGCATCATATTGCAAGGGAAAGAATCGATGCAATAATCACGCGAGGTAAAGGTCAAGTTCGTACCGATTTAATGGGTAAGCTTACCGATTTAAAAGTAATTTCTAGATGTGGCGTAGGGTTAGATAATATTGATGTATCAGAAGCCACCAAGAGAAATATAAAAGTAGTAAACGCACCTAATTCGAACGCCGATACCATTGCAGAACATACCATCGCTATTTTATTAATGCTTCA
>TARA_R110002050_G_scaffold253834_1_pt1 | contig 21946 bp, 17 predicted proteins | sample TARA_R110002050 | Tara Oceans TARA_R110002050 (sample SAMEA4396988) | marine metagenome | biome: Polar Biome; feature: [DCM] deep chlorophyll maximum layer (ENVO:01000326); material: water (ENVO:00002006), including particulate matter (ENVO:01000060) such as... | depth 25 m
GCCTGCTTATCACCCTGCGATCCTGCTGAAGATCTATATCTACGGCTACCTGAACCGCATTCAATCCAGCCGTCGTCTGGAGCGTGAAGCCCAGCGCAACGTAGAGCTGATGTGGTTAACAGGTCGCTTGATGCCCGACTTCAAGACCATCGCCAACTTCCGAAAAGACAACAGCAAAGCTATTCGCGGCGTCTGCCGTCAGTTCGTTTTGCTCTGCCAGCAGTTGGGGCTGTTTAGCGAAAACCTGGTTGCCATTGACGGCAGTAAATTCAAGGCGGTTAACAACCGCGACCGGAACTTCACTAGTGCGAAGCTGAAGCGGCGCATGGAAGAAATCGAGGCGAGCATCAGCCGTTATTTGGCCTCACTCGATGCGGCTGATCGCCAGATACCTAGCGCCTCTAAACCAGATACGGTGAGCTTGGAAGATAAAATCGCCAAGCTCAAAGCACAGATGAAAGAGCTTCAGGGGATTGAGTCTCAGCTCAACGAATCGCCAGATAAACAGGTTTCGCTGACCGACCCGGATGCCCGTTCGATGATGACGCGCGGCAGCGGGATCGTTGGCTACAACGTACAGACGGCTGTCGACACGCAGCACCATTTGATCGTTGCTCACGAGGTCACCAACCGAGGTTCTGACCGTGACCAACTCAGTTCAATGGCGAAGCAGGCTCGTGAAGCCATCGGCGTAGAAACGCTGTCGGTAGTTGCCGACCGAGGCTATTTCAAAGGCGAAGAAATCCTGGCTTGTTACGACGCAAACGTCACCGCCTACGTACCGAAGCCGATGACTTCAAGCGCCAAAGCTGATGGCCGATTCAACAAAGATGCCTTCGTGTATGACGCAACCAGGAACGAATACACGTGCCCGGCGGGAGAGGCCCTGATCTGGCGATTTTCCAGCGTTGAAAAAGGCATGAATATGCATTGCTACTGGAGTTCAAAGTGTCAGAGTTGCACGCTGAAAAGCCAGTGCACGCCAAGCACAAATCGTCGAGTAAAGCGTTGGGAGCATGAAGCTGTGCTTGAGGAAATGCAGCGACGGCTGACCAGAACACCAGAGATGATGAAAGTTCGAAAACGGACTGTTGAGCATCCCTTCGGGACGCTCAAGCAATGGATGGGGGCAACACACTTCCTGACTCGAAAACTGAACGGGGTGAGTGCGGAGATGAGCTTGAATGTGCTCGCCTATAACATGAAGCGGGTTATGAAAATCATCGGTACAGAAGGCTTGCTGAAGGCGATGGCGGCGTAAAAGTCTCAGCTTTTACTGCTCCAGGAGATGCCGAAGAGCTTCATACACGTTCTGACGCGCTATCGACACTGATCTTGGCAAAAGCCCGGAAAATCGCCTCGCCCAAGAGCACTGGGCTTAGTCATCCAACATGCGAAAAGTGTTTTTACACACTCTGGGCCGTTAGCGGCCAATGGCAGGACTGCACTTTTAGGCCAAAAACCACCCCTGAAGCTCAACCGCTAGCGAACACGGCTTAATAGTCATGGCCGTTCGACCATCTTAAAACCCCTATCGGTTTGTGTTTAGGGGCGCACACAGTAATCGCCCTCCAGCTGTCTATCGTGCTTTGCTGATTCTGCGACGAGTGACGAGCAAAACTTACCCCGCCAAGTTCATCAACCAGTGACTCCCTTTTGAAGATTCGTCACGTTCCGTTACGCGATGCTGTTCAGGCAGCACGCTCTCGGCTACCGTAATCAATTCCGCCAAGCGGACCTCAATATTCACTTCACCCATGCCCAGGGGGCACCATGCACGAATCGGTCAAGGACTATTACGGGAAGGTATTGCAGAGCGGTGCCGATCTGAAAACATCAGCCTGCTGCGACGTCTCCAGCATGCCGGCCTGGCTCAAGCCTTTGCTGGCGGGTATCCATCCCGAAGTCACGGAAAAATACTATGGCTGCGGCCTGGTTGCCCCGCACTTGCTCAAGGGTTGCCAAATCCTTGATCTGGGCAGTGGCTCGGGACGTGACTGTTATGTGCTGGCGCAGTTGGCTGGCGCCGAGGGCCGCGTCATTGGCGTCGACATGACCGAAGAGCAACTGGATGTGGCGCGCCGGCACCTGGACTATCATGCCGAGCGCTTCGGCTTTGCCAATGTCCAGTTCCATCATGGTTATATCGAGCAGCTCGACACCCTGGATCTGGCCGATAACAGCATCGATGTCATCGTCTCCAACTGCGTGATCAATTTGTCGCCGGACAAGGATGCTGTGCTGCGCGAGGCCTATCGCCTGCTCAAGCCCGGTGGGGAACTGTATTTTTCGGACATCTATGCCGACCGCCGGCTGCCCGACGCTTTGCGTCAGGACGAGGTGCTGTACGGCGAGTGCCTGGGTGGAGCGCTTTACTGGAATGACTTCGAGAATCTGGCCAGGCGCCACGGATTTCTTGATCCACGCCTGGTGGAGGATCGGCCTCTGGAGATTACCGATCCTTCAATCGCTGCCAAACTCGGCAATGCCCGCTTCTTCTCGGCCACCTATCGGCTGTTCAAGATGCCGGAACTGGAGCCGGCTTGTGAGGATTATGGTCAGGCGGTGATCTACCGGGGTAGCATCCCCGACGCCGAGCATATGTTCCAGCTGGACAAGCATCATGCCATCGAGACCGGGCGCATTTTTCCAGTGTGCGGTAATACCTGGCGAATGCTGCAGGACACGCGCTTTGCCGCGCACTTCGATTTTATCGGCAACTTCGAACGGCACTATGGCATCTTCCCAGGTTGTGGCGGCGCGGTGCCCTATGACGAAGTCGCCCCGACGGCAGAGGGCAGCCCATGTTGCTGAACGCTGATGCCGAACCGGTGCGCCTGCTAGTGCTGTGCACTGGCAATTCGGCGCGCAGCATCATGGCCGAAGGGCTCTTCAACCGCCTGCTGGGCGATCATGTGGAGGCCTTCAGCGCGGGCAGTCATCCGACCGGGCGGGTCAATCCCCTAGCCATGGACCAGTTGAGTGACTGGACCGGCGCAGAGCCGCCACGCAGCAAGAGCTGGGATGAATTCCTAGCCCCGGGTGCGGTGCCCCTGGATATCGTGCTTACGGTGTGTGGGAATGCCGGGCAAGTCTGTCCGCAGTTTCCTGGTACACCCCAGCGCGTGCATTGGGGTCTGCCGGATCCTGCCGCAGTCGAAGGCAGCGAAGAGCTTAAGAGCGATGCGTTTTTTGAGTGCTATGGCGCCTTGCGTACGCGTATCAGTGCCCTGGCTGAAAATCTCGGGCAACTGGCTGGGCAGCGTGCGGAGCCGTCCGCATTGGCCGCGCATATGCGGTCGTTGGCCCCATCATAAAGAAGAGCAATTGGCATCAGATGAACACTATTGCTTCTGGTTCTTTGCTGGTTTGAATATGTTCATCTGATACCTGTTTTGACTATTTAGGGTGTTAGCCCCGTTCTCAACCTGCGCGCGCCAAGCGAGCCGTTCTGACTATCTGCTCGGCCAGGTATTCCGCATCCTGGGCTATGCCGCTGAACCTTCCAGAACCCCAGGTGTGTAGCCAAGGCAGACCAAGAAAGTACAGGCCAGGCTGGGCGGTGACGCCGCGCTGGTGTACCGGGTGGCCGTGGCCGTCGAATACGCTGGCCTCCACATAACGAAAGTCAGGCGCGAAGCCGATGCACCAGATGATGCTGGTTATACCTGCGCTAATCAGGTCCAGCTGTTCGCGCTCAGCCTCTGGCTGCCATACAGGCTGGTAGGGCTCGCCAGCGGGCGCGTCTATGGCATTTTCCTCAATGTACTTGTCGATGCTGCGATTAATTCGTTCGTACACCGCATCGGCCGCGTCCAGTTTACGGGTCAGGTCGGGTGCGAACTGCAGGGTGGTGCCCTCCAGCCCGGATAGCAGACCAAACAGCTCCATGCCTTCGGTGGCGAAACGGCGCAGGTCGATATCGCGCCCGCCGTCGCGGCCTGTCAGGTAATGATTGGTGTTGTCGCGTACGCCCTCGCGCAGTGGGTGTTTGTCCACGCTGATGTCGTAGTACTTCATGTCGTGTAACCACTCGACCACATCCCTGCCTCGATAGAAACGCGCGCAGCGCGGTGCATCGCCTACCGCCAGGAACACCTTGCGGCCGGCCAGGTGCAGGTCTTCAGCAATCTGTGCGCCTGACTGCCCCGAACCCACCACCAGGACATTGCCCGCGGGCAGCAGATCCGCGTTGCGGTACTGTTCGGAGTGGATCTGTTCAATCTCGGCAGGCACGCGCTCGGCCAGGCGCGGGATGATTGGCACCTGATAACCACCAGAGGCGACAATTACCTGATCGGCTGTGAACTCGCCGTCACTGGTATGCACCAGGTAGCCACCCTGGGCACGCGGCTTGACCCGCTGCACGGTGACGCCGGTCCGGCAGGGCGCGTTGACCATCTCGATAAAGCCATCAAGGTAGGCAATGATCTCGTCTTTCTTCATAAAGCCGTGCGGGTCGTCCCCGGCGTACGGGTAGCCAGGCAAGGTGCATTGCCAGTTGGGGGTGACCAGGCAAAAAGCATCCCAGCGCTGGGTACGCCAGGCATTGGTGAGGGTACTTTTTTCCAGCACCAGATGGTCAATACCCTGTTGCTGCAGGCAGTAACTGGCCGACAGGCCAGCCTGACCACCACCAATGATGATGACACTGTGGTGCGGTGTTTTGTTTGCGGAAGTCATGTTGGGGTCCTGTTGATTGCGGGTTGGCTCAGGGTGTTTGCGTGAAGCTAACGTGTACTTCACCCCGGCTGAAAGATCTGGAGGTCTGGCGCAACTGGTTAAGGGTGTCCATCGCGGCGCTGCAATAGAAGCCCTTGACCTCGCGCACACGTTCGGAAGCGGCATCCAGCGCAGTTTCGGCACGTTCCAGGAACTCCTCCACTGGATAGGAGACGTTGTGCTTCAGGTGCTGATGAATCACCGTGGAGGGTGAGTAGGCCGCGGTCTCCTGGCCATCGGGCCAGCGAACCGTGAAGGTAACGGCGGGCATGTCAGTGCTCCTGTCTTGGATAGGTAAAACCGGTAAAAGGGGTGCTGGCCAGATCCCAGAAGGTGGCGACCTGGCCGGCCTGGCTTACATCCAGCTGGGCACTGGCATTGATGCTGCCGATGCGTGCACAGCTGAGCCCCTCTGCGGCAAAAGCGGCCTGCACCGGGTCCCAGTCTTCGGGGTTCAGGCTGAGTAGAAAGCCGAAACTGGGGAAGGCCTGCAGCCAGCGCAGCAGGTCACCGTCAGCCGGACGCGGTAGCTGATCAAGGTCGACCTCCGCGCCGCAGCCGGTGGGTTCCAGGAGCATCAACAGCGTGCCAAGCAGTCCGGCATTGCTGATGTCCTTGGCGGCTTGAAGCAGACCGGCTTCGGCCAGTGTCGGCAGTACCTCCAGCTTGCTGCGCAGCAGTTCGGCAGGTACCTGCTCGAAGGCTTTCCAATAGGGTGTGTCGGCGTGCCATTGGCCGTTCAGGTCGACCGCCAGTGCCAGGATCTGTCCGGGTGCTACGTGTAGTGTGGATAGCAGACGGGTGGCCATGCCGGTAATGGCCACGGCCAGCGCGGCCGGGTTGCCGGGCGCCTGGCTGGTATGACCGCCGGCTAGCACCAGGCCGTAAGCCCGGCAGGCGTCGCGAATACCGGCGAGCACCTGGTCTGCGCATGCGGGATCGTGGTGCCAGTAAGCGTTGACTACGGCAGTAGCGCGACCGCCCATGGCGGCTATATCGCTGACATTGGCCATGACCGCCGACCAACCTGCGAACCAGGGTGCTTGCTCGACAAAGCGCGGAATCATGCCTTCTATTGCCAGCAACTGGTAATGATCACCGCAGCGGATGGCGGCGGTATCATCCCCCGGCAGGGCATAGAGAGCATCCCGGTCCAGCGGTTGGGATCGGTCCAGCGCAGCGGCCGGGCCCTGAATTGAAACCTTCGAGCGCATGGCCGGGGTGTCACGCAGTGCCTCAAGCAGGGCATCCAGGCTGGGCTGGGTACGGATCTGCAGCGGCTTACCCATGACGGCGGGCCCGCAGAGGCAGCAGCGATATTTCCCGCGGCATGAAGGGGTAGTGCTTTAGTTCGACCTGCATCACCGCATGGGGTTGGCCTAGTAGCTCGATGTGCTCAAGCGTGCGCCAGTGCAGGCGCTGAAAATAGTCTTCATTGCACAACTGCACGGTAGCCAGAAAGCGCTCGCAGCCGATGTCTCGGGCGCGGGATACCGCCTCGTTGATCAGGGCGGTGCCGATCATGCCGTGGCGTCGGTACTCGGCGGCGACACAAAGCCGGCCGCCATACCAGAGACCCGGTTGCGGCTGGTAGATGCGCACGGCGCCGACCACGGCATTGGGCATGCCGCACTGGCAGGCCAAAGCGACTATGGGAATGGCCTGGAAGTCGTGCTCATCCTTGTCCTGGGGCAGTAATTGCTGCTCCTCGGAAAACACCCGGCGGCGCAGCGCAAAGTACTCGGCTTTTTCCCAGGCTTCACTGGCAGGCTTCACCAGTACATCGTCGGCGCGAAAATCCGGGAAGCTGTCTTCGGTCAATGCAAAGGGATGCTCGGCCATGCTCAGATCCTCACTCGTGTCGTTTCAGTGCCGAGCACGCGCCACACTTGGCGCAGCCCGCCTTGATGTCGTCTGAATGCAAACCGTGACGCTGCAGGCTGGCGCCAATCTGTGGGTACAGGCGCTGCATCATGTCGTTGTTCGGTTTGGGGTGATTGGCCAGTGGCGTGCCGTCAATCGGCACAAAAGGCACCACGAAGGGATACACACCCATGGCCGCGAGCAACTCGCTCATCTCGACAATGGCCTCTTCCGAATCCCCCAGCCCGGCGAGGATGTAGGTGCTGACCTGACCGCGGCCAAACACCTCGACGGCGGCCTTGAAGGCGGAGAAGTATCGTGTGAGCGGCACTTCGGCCTTGCCCGGCATGATGCGCGCACGCACCGGGTCGCTGACGGCTTCCAGGTGCATGCCGAGTGACACCACGCCGCTGTCCTTCAGGCGCTGGAACCACCGGTCGTCGTCCGGTGGCTCGCACTGGGCCTGAATAGGCAGGTCGACCGCTGCGGTCACGGCGGCTGCCGATTCACAGAGAATGGCTGCGCCGCGATCGGAGGTTTGCGGAGTGCCGGTGGTCATCACCATGTGCTTGACCCCGTCCAGCTCGACCGCGGCTTTGGCGACTTCTGCCAGTTGCGCGGGGCGTTTGCGGGCGATGGTCCTGTTGCCTTTGAGGGACTGGTTGATGGCGCAGAACTGGCAGGCGCTGGCCGCGTCGTTCATGCGGATGCAGTGCTGCAATATGGTGGTCGCCAGCACATCCTTGCTGTGCAGGGTGGCGATCTTCCAGTAGGGCGTATCGTCTGCGGTGGACAGCGCATAGAAGTTGGGTACGCCGGGCATGCTGACCTGGCCGACCACGTGGCCATCGCGCAGAATTTCTGCCCCGCCGCCATTGGCTGATGGCCGTGCCAGATAAGGAGAGTCCAGCGAGGCGCGATTCAGAATCGGGATCATCGAGGTGTGTTCACCGACGGTCAACGCCTTGTGATCCGATGGGCCTGCACCGCCCTGGCGCGACAGGCCGGTAGCATCCTGCCAGCGCACGCCGTGGCACTGCAGCTCACTTAGCAAGTCGGTCACAATAAGCTGTTTGGAGGCCAGTTCAGAGGCTTGCATAGTCAGGTTCCTCGGTCATCATCGGGTTGCTGTTCTCGGCGTCGGCAACAGCGTTGCGCTCATGCAGATGCGGGGCCGGTCGCCGGTCGATCAGCAGGCTGAGCAATTCAGGGCGGCTGTAATGCCCGACTGAATCCATCATGCGTTTGCGTTTATCGATCAGTGTCAGGTCCAGGTCGGCGATCACCGTACCCTCGCCGCTGCGCAGTGGCTCACCAAGTAATTTGCCCTCGGGACTGACGATGGCGCTGAAGCAACCATCGCTGATCTGCGCCAGCTCACAGCCGGTGTCGGCAATGATCTGTTGCTGCTGCTCGGGGTTCAGCCAGGATGTGGCGTTGACCACAAAGCAGCCTGATTCCAATGCGTGGTGGCGGATGGTCACTTCCATCTGCTCGGCGAAAATAGGGCCGACCAGCGAGCCGGGAAACATCGCGGCATGGATCTGTTCGCCATCGGCCATCAGGGCATAACGCGCCAGCGGGTTGTAATGCTCCCAGCAGGCCAGTGAACCGATACGGCCAACCTGGCTGTCCACGGCCCGCAGGCCCGAGCCATCGCCCTGGCCCCAGATCATCCGCTCATGGTAGGTGGGGGTTATCTTGCGCCTGTGTTGCAGTAGTGTGCCGTCGGCATCGAACAGCAATTGAGTGTTATAGAGGGTGCCGCCGTCGCGTTCGTTGACGCCGATACTCACCACCATGCCGGCGCGGCGGCAGGCTTCACCGATAGCCGCCGTGGTTGCCGAAGGCACCACTACGGATTCGTTAAGTAGTCTGAGGTGCTCCTTGCCCATCTTGAAGGGCGGCTGCACATAGGAAAAATACGGGTAATAGGGCACTACGGTTTCCGGAAAGACCGCGAACTGAACCCCCTCCCGGCCCAGCTCGGCTATGGTCCGGCAGACCTTGTCCACGGTGCCCTCACGGCTGTAGAGCACGGGGCTGAGCTGGACGGCGGCGGCTTTGATGATTGTCATACCGGATCCTCAATTGGAAAGACGGAAGGAGCGAAACTCCCTCCCGATGACGGGAGGGAATGGGTTCAGGCAGTCCAGGTATCGATGATCAGGGCGCCTTCACGACGCATCAGCAGACGCAGGTCCATTACGTCCAGCGGGTTGATTGGACGGATGCCTTCGATCAGGGCTTTCTCGGTCTGGCCATACAGGGCTTGCAAGGCAAAACGGCAGGCATAGACTTCGCCGCCCTCTTCCATGAATGCCTTGATCTGGTTGTTGACTGCCAGATGGCCCGGGAAGGCCTCGGCGCCCAGTGTCGGGAAGCCGCGCTGCACGCCCAGCTGTACGCCTGGACCATATAGAAGAACCTTGGTTTCGAAGCCTTTGCGCAACAAGCGCTTGGCCTGCAGCATGTTGACCAGGCCGATGGAGCCTTCAAAGGCAATGGTGTGGAAGGTCAGCAAGGCTTTTTCGCCGGGCTCGGCTTTGACATCCTCGAAAACCTTTTCTTCGTAGTTGACGAGAAAGTCACCGTCTTTGTAGTGGGGCGTTTCGACTGTAGGCATTCTGATTCTCCGGTTGGGTTAACAACGCAGTGAGTGACTGCGGTTAACCTGACTAGAGCAACGGCTGTGCCAAAGCGGCATGTTGTTTCGCAAACTACTGAATTCAATAGAGTTAATGATCTGATAGCGTTTTCAAGTGCGAAACTGACCCTGTTGCGTGCCTACGATATGTCGTATAACTACGAGATCGCGTAGCAATAACCACGAAAGGTCGTAGTCATGAGCTTGGAAGATGTCGATTACTTATCCGGTTGGTCTGGCATGGCCTACCCTTCGCGGCATCTGGTGTTCGAGCACTGCAATGCGGGCATCGTGCAGTTTGATCCCGTGGGTAACCGCTTTGTCGATATCAATATTGCGGCCTGCAAGTTGCTGGGCTATCCGCGACATGAAATTCTTGAGCTCACCGTTACCAGACTGTTTGGTCATGCGCTAGCGGAGCTGATCGTTTTCACTCAGGCGGTTCTGGAAGAAGGCAAGGGCTGGACAGATTCCTTGACCTGCGCGCGCAGGGACGGTGAGCGGATCGAGCTTGAGCTGTCTGCCTCGACACTCAAGCTCAAGGGTGTGGTTTATCTGATACTGGTCCTGCGCGAGCGGGATGAAGAGCGTTACCGCCAGAACCAGGCCAATGTTGAGCGCACCATGCGCGGCGGGCTGATCGAGTGGCAGAACATATTGACGCTGTTCCAGGAGAGCGAACGCGAAAACCAGCTGCTGCTCAGTGCGGTGGGCGATGGTATTTACAGTATCAATAGTGACGGTTTGGCGACCTACGTGAATCCGGCCGCGGCCAGAATGCTCGGCTGGGAAGTCGATCAAATGATCGGCAAGAACATCCACCGAATTCATCACCACAGTCATGCCGATGGCAGTCATTACCCGGTGGAGGATTGTCCGATCTACAAGGCGGTGCATGACGGTCTGGTTCATGAGGGACAGCAGGAAGTGTTCTGGCGCCGCGATGGCAGCATGTTTCCGGTGGAGTTCACCAGCACGCCGGTGATTTCAGGTGGCTCGATCATTGGGTCGGTGGTGGTGTTCCGTGACATTACCGAACGGCAGATGACCCAGCAGCGTCTGCAGAGTGCCATGGAAGAGTTGCGTGAACTGAAGCAGCGGCTTGAACAGCAGAATGCCTACCTGCAGGAAGAGATACTGATCGAGCATCATTTCCGTGAGATCGTCGGGCAGAGCGAACCCATACTGACCATCGTCAAACAGATTGATGTGGTTGGACCTACAGATGCCAGTGTGCTGATCCACGGTGAATCGGGCACCGGCAAGGAGCTGATCGCCCGGGCAATCCACCAGTCCAGCCGCCGTAGCGATAACCCGCTTATCCGGGTCAACTGCGCCGCCATCCCCGCCGAGTTGTTTGAGAGCGAGTTCTTTGGGCATGTCAGAGGCGCTTTTACCGGTGCCATGCGCGATCGGGTCGGCCGCTTCGAGCTCGCAGACGGCGGAACCTTGTTTCTCGACGAAATTGGCGAGATTCCCCTTGAGCTGCAGAGCAAGTTGCTGCGCGTTCTGCAGGAGGGTCAGTTCGAGCGGGTTGGTGAGGAGCGTACACGCAAGGTCGATGTACGCATCATTACTGCCACCAACCGCGATCTTCTGGCCGAGGTAAAGGCCAAGCGCTTTCGCGAAGACCTGTACTTTCGCCTCAACGTCTTCCCGATCCTGTCACCCGCATTGCGCGAGCGTCCGGAGGACATACCGCTGCTGGCCAGTCACTTCGTCAAACAGATCTGCTCGCGCCTCGGCCGGCCACCGGCACGGTTGCGCAAGACGGATGTAGAGCGCATGCAAAGCTACAATTGGCCGGGCAATATTCGCGAACTGCAGAACATCATCGAGCGCGCATTGATCACCAGCAAAGGGCAGGATCTGCTGCTCGATATGCCGGTGGGTCAGGCTGCGGCGGTGGGGCCAGCAGAAGCCGGTACGCCGCAGATCAGTGGCATTCTTACCGAGGCGCAGCTGCGCACGCTGGAAAAAGACAACCTCAACGCCGCACTAGCCGCCTGCGATGGCAAGATTTTTGGCAAGGATGGCGCCGCAGCATTGCTGGGCGTCAAACCGACCACGCTGGCATCACGACTAAAGCGTTTTGGTATTCCGACTTAGGTATGTGCGCATCAGCTCAGCGTCACGATTCAGCTGAGCCGACAGTAAGAGGGATGTTGAGGTCAGAAGACCTTCGGGGCCAATACGGTACATAGAGGCGAGGTTGCTTTAGAGGGCGCTAATCGTCGGAAGCCCACTATCCATGAGGGTCTTGTAAAGATCGCTTGTAACCAATGAGTACGTTTAGAATCGTTTAAAGCGAAAAAATTGGCACACTAAACGAAATCCGAAACATCCGTATATGACCAATAGCCGCGTCCGAGCAGTCTCCTGCTTTCTGTCATATTCACAACCTCGAAAGCGACCTTACATCGATATGATTTCACCGGCTATGCAGCGGGTTTCAAGTGTGACAGTTGCCTGTAACCAGACCATAACCCTACCCGCCAAGATCACTTACCAGAGTGTTGCCGAGCTGGCTATTGAACGTGCGGGTGATGTCATCACCTTAAAACTAGTGCGGCTATTGACGGAATCGTTCTGGGATCGACCCGAGGCTGACCCGGACTTTCTTTAGATGGTGATTAGGCGATTGCTCCTCGTCGTCGGGCAGATCGGTGAAGGGTTCAGCCCCGTTTCCGCGGACGGTTCAGACAAAGGAACGGCTTATTTATGGGATAGACAGTCCGCTTCTGGCCGAGAGCTGCCAGTATTGACGGACAGTTAACGATCAAGAGGGGCTGAGAGTAATGGTTGCACTATGGGCTTCGAGGTCTTTACAGCACTAGAAGCGACTCAGACCCTAGATCCGCCCTTGCCTCAGTTCTCGTACAAGCCCTTGCTTGGCTATGGCCACTGGTTTTCAGGGCCTCAGCAAAGACCGTCCAAGCGTTAGCCGGGGTGAAGCGGCGATATTCGCGTTCGGTTGTCATGGTCCACCTACCGTACTCTGGGTATAGTCACTTTTGAGGTGTCCGTACAACGGGGTTCAGTTCAAAATGACCCCATAAGTGTGGTGTGATTCATTATGAAACATAGCGAAAATTGGCAAGCCATTTGCCAGGATGCCGGGGATGGCAGCGGAGATCTGATCGTGGAGCTGCCTCCGGCGGTCATAGAAAAAGTTGGTGTTGGTCCAGGCGATGAGCTGGTCTTGGAGATCGTGGACGGAATTATCATTCTCACCCCAAAAAGATCTCCTTCTAATCTGCCTTCTGAGCTTTGACGCCGAAACGTCGAGACGCTGGTACGACTGAACTTGAGCGTCTCAGATCACGTTCACTTAGGCCGGATTCTGCGCCGCATCGCGGCAAATTCATTCAGAGCCTGGCTAGGGCCTACAAAATTCGGGGCGATTCACTTTATGGCTGAGCCGTGCAGCAAACCTCTTGGTCGTCAGGGATCTTGGTTCTGCCTTTAGAGTGTAGGGTCGCTTTATGGCTGAGCCGTGCAGCAAACCTCTAGATTTCTTGGGCCGATGCTTAGGCAATCATCGCTCCGAAGGGCAGTCGTGCAGTAAACCTCTAGGGAGGGTCTGAATAACCGCTGATTTACGCCAACCTGGCCTCCAGTCAGCTAAAAACGTAATTTCCAGACACTTCGCTTCCGTTCTTTGTGTGTTTTTTGCCCATTTCCCACTCTATCGGCGGGAAACGGGCGTACCAACCCTACGCCGGTAAATATTTCTCCCCCATCAGCAGGTTGCTGAACGCTGCCAGCAAGTGCAAACGATTGGTATTTTTGGCCAGCCCACGATAGCGGACTTTGCTGTAACCAAAGACCTGTTTGATGTACCGGAAGGGATGCTCCACCTTGGCACGAATGCTGGCTTTGATCTTCTCGGCTTTCAGGTCGTTGTCATTCAGTTTCTTTCGGGTGCCGGGTCGCTTGGCTATGTACCAGGCAACATGTTTACGGTGCTTATGATCGTCACGTTTCTGGATGCCAAGGTAACCAGCGTCACCGAAGACACGTTGTTCATCACCGTGCAGCAAATTACCGGACGGTACGATGTCGTGAACATTGGCAGCGGTGGTATCTATGCTGTGAATCAGTCCGAGCGTGTCGTCGACAGCGATATGCATCTTCATACCGAAGTGCCACTGGTTGCCTTTCTTGGTCTGGTGCATTTCCGGATCGCGCTGGCCGCTGTCGTTCTTAGTGGAGCTCGGAGCAGAGATGATGGTGGCATCAACAATACTGCCTTCACGCAGCATCAGACCGTTCTTCTCCAGGTGCTTGTTCACCTCTTTGAACAGCGCTTTTCCCAACCCGTGCTGCTCCAGGAAGTGGCGGAAATTGAGAATGGTTGTTTCGTCCGGCAAACGATCCAGCTTCAATCCTGCGAATTGGCGCATAGACTGGATTTCGTACAGCGCATCCTCCATCGCTGGGTCGCTGAGGTTATAAAACAGCTGCATGAAGTGAACGCGAAGCATGGCAGGCAGCGGATATGGCGGCCGACCATTCTGGCCCTTGGGGTAATAACGGGCTACCTTCTTCTCCAGCTTCTGCCACGGAATCAGCTTGTCCATGCGCTCCAGAAATATCTCGCGACGCGTCTTGCGCTTCTTGGTCTGGTACTCGGCTTCGGAGAAGGTGATCTGATCCATGGCAGCAACGAATCCTATAGGTTTGGCGATGGATGTATTATCGCCGATTTCGGGGAGTTATTCAGGCCTTCCCTAGGGTTACACGGTCGAAGTTCTATATTTCTGCTTAAAGCTCTCATCCTATGGCTGAGCCCGCGCAGTAAACCTATACTTCTGGATCGACTCCCGGGCAGCTTCGGCCCTGCTTTCTACGCTATTCCACTGCATTAAATGAAGTTTTGATGGCCTCTGCTAGGTCTGCCAGCGCATCGGCTAATCTGGCGTCTTCCCAAGCATCGCCTGTATTCGGCACGTGCCCTTCGGCATGTCTGAGAAGGGCCTCAGCATCATTGTTGTTTAAATTGAGTTTGATCATATGGTGCAACTCCAGAATGCTTAGAATACACTTTCTTTGGCCAGTATCCAGATATCCATTTCTTATCACAATATGCTTTCGAGTTTTAGAAGGGTTTTCTCTTTCTCTCGGTAATCGTGCATTGAAGTTTGTAAGCAATGTAGTAATTTATTTCGTTGCAAGAAAGGCCGCGTTGATTTCCCCGCATCGTTTAAAATGTGGGTGAGGCTGGAATAATTGTCATTATATGATAAGAGTCTTCTGGTTTTCTGTAGTATCCAATAACCAGTCGCAGATCGTCCCATTTCAATTGATCAAAAATTCTACTGGTAGTACTTTGAGCGTATGCTGTTATCACCTCTAGCTGAAGTATGCCTGCCTTACCAATCCTAGACTGGACCTGAATTGCGCTTTTTTTTGCGATAACATTTTCTGCTTCCGCGTCCAAGAACGATATAAAATTTAGTTGCGCAGCGGCATCATTGTCTTGTAGACAAGAGATTTGAGCGTTTAATTTATCAGTGACTGCGATTTGAAGTTCACCGAAATCCTCAATGAAGTAAACTTTGGGAAAGCAAAAACTTTCTTCGATGGATATAGTTGCCGATTGCTCAAGGTTCGTATTTACCCTCGCTATAGTCACAGTGGCATGCCAAAGGGCTAAGCCTTCTTCACCCACCGAAAGCTCAAGATCAGTGATCCGTACTTTGTGGCTGTTTAAAAGTGATTTCATATTATTGCGCCGGAGTCTGGTTGTGAGTGTCCAGAAAATATTACCAGCAAAATTATTTTTGAACAGTCTTATATTTTCTGAGCAACTGTCCTATAATAGAATTTACACTTTGAGCAACTTGTCAATATACGCGAATCAAATAAAATCATATCGAAATGCATTTATTGACTATAATTAATGCTTTATTGCTAGTAGCTTTTTTGAACTTTTTTAAAACTATGTGAAATACATGTTAGCGCAGACATTGTGTGGAAGTTAGCCGTATAAAAGAGCTATAGGGTTCGGGCGCAGGCGTTCCGGCGGTGGTAGGTGGCCCAGTAGGACGTCTGCATGTTTACCATGGGCCACACGCATTCCGCGTACCGCACTTCCTATAGGCTGGGTGAGGGGGCTGCGCGGCAGAAAGGGTGGCACTCAAGGTACAAATATACGTTAGGGTTGTGTCATTTCTTAGCCTTCACACTTCAATCCACACCCAACGATTTCATAACGCCGTCTACCGGATCAGCATAGAAGCTGGTCTGAAATTTGGTGAACAGTTCGGCAGGTATGGTTGGCAGATCTACGGCGCTGGTCATGGGCAGGGCTACCCGCTTGCCGCCTGCATCGAAGGCAACTTGTAGGCATTCGGCGATACTGGCTACGGGTGTGATACTCCCGCCCAAGCTCATGTCGCCGAGTACTACCATCTGGCCCTGTGCGGGCTTGCCCAGTAGGCCTGAAGCAAATGCAACCAGACTACTCAACGCCATGTGCGTGAGTGGACCGGTATTTTGCAGCTCGACCACATGGAGGTGGAAATCATGCTCTAGCACCTTGGCGGAAGCGCTAATGCGCGAAGCGTTGGCCTTGAAGTAATCAAACGCGATCTTCACTTGCTCCTTGGCGGCGGTGGAATTCCACAGGCCAGAGGTTGCCAGCTTGCCGGTGCCTTTGGTGACCTGGAGCTCAATACGGTAGAGGCCGGGCATGCCTTTGCTGCTTAGCCCGATGGTATGGATAAAGCCAGGCTTGCTTGGACCCTCAGGGATCAGCGAACCACCGCCTTGCTCCTTCACCATCACAAAATGCTCTTCCAGCGTATCGTTGTCGATGTAGCTGAAATGCACGTCATAGAATTCCATACCACCAATTTTTTTCAGCTGTTCCTTTACCCGACGCCTTACCTGCAATCCGTATTCAAGGCATTCGCGCACAGCTTCCTTATCGAATTGGCCGTGGGGGTAAAGTAGCTTGATCAGGCCGGAGACGGTTTTGCGAACGGCAATCACGTCGCGCTGATTGAGGTTGTTGCCCAGCTTGAAATACTTGTCGATGGCGTCAGCCTGACTACGCTTGCGCATCTCGCGAAAAAACTCCGCCAGGTAATCTACGATCAGGCCATATCGGTTGGTAAAAAATTCTGGCCGCATTTTGGGGATTTCCCAACCTGGAATATATGCATGGAAGCGGTCGAAGAATGCAGCGTCGATCATCTGGTCAGGGAAGGGCGCGAGCAGGTGGCTGGTTTTGACCAGTGACTCAACGCTCTGGTTGATGTTTCCGACAAATACCATGGAGGCGTTGGCTTCCATCTGTTCACGGCCACGGGCGAAAGAGCCGGAGGCCATATAATCCTTCATGATCTGCACGCCGTCCTTGTCCTTGAAATTGATACCAGCAACCTCGTCAAAGGCCACCAGATCCCAAAGACCCACTAGGCCAATACGCCGCGAGCTCATGTTGTAAAACAGGTTGGCCACAGTAGTTTGTCCGCCGGAAACCAGGATGCTGTTAGGCGAGCATTCCTTGTAGATATGGCTTTTGCCGGTGCCGCGCGGCCCCAGCTCACAAACGTTATAGTTGTTTTCAACGAAGGGAATCATTCGCGCGAGCAGGTGCCACTGAACTGTTTCGTCCAGGGTTGCCGGTTCCATGCCAATCGAGCGTATCAGCGTCTCCCGCCATTGAGTGGTAGACAGCGCAGCCCGGCCATCAAACAGTTCCTGCATGTTCATGTTGGGCATCTGAATGGGCTTGAGCTGGCTCACCGCGAAGGGCGATCCTTTTTGGCCTTCCTCATGGTAATAGGTGAGGGTAGCGATTACCCAGATTCCGCCAACCAGTAGTTTCTCGTTCGCCTTGACGATGCCATCGCCAATCTCGGCATCTTTGATTCCCAGGTTGCTGAAGGCCGCCTCGTAACGATTCGCCCGCTCATTCAAGCGTACGGTGACGCGATCAATTACCTTGTAGCTGCCGCGCTCGCGCACGAAAGACTTAACCTTCTCAGCCTCGTCCGGCCGCACATAATTTTCGGCCAACACCGTTTTAACGTTTATAAGACCTTGTTCGATGACTTCAGGATCATCGGTCGCACAGTACATGCCCAGAAGGTACTCCAGTACATAAACCGGTACGTTGGCACCTTCTTTGATCAGCTTGGTGAGGTCCTTGCGTACTACGCGCCCGGCAAAGTGGGTATTGAGCGCCTGATCCAGATCCATATCCTGATTCGTGTCCATCAAAGGGTTCCGCACCTAGAAAAAGTCATCGGTAAAAGCCAGGTCAATGGTAACCCGGTAGCGTTCCAGCTCGGTATTCATGTCTTTGTCGCGAATCACCAGAAAATAATCTAGCTTGCGGTCAAAATCTGAGCCGGATAAAGATAAGCGTATTCGCTTGACCCGGTCACTCATGACATCCGTTTCACAATCGAAAGTAAGTACCTCTTCGCTGGAGACCTTCTGCTCTCCATAATAAATGGCTGCAGCTACCGTGACTGGTGAACGTTGCTCGTTCACTGTCTCCGTTTGCATCAGGTCGAAACTCTGGATGTTGGCAGTCATCTTCAAGGTAGATTTAGGGGATATCACACTGACCTTGCGCTTGGTGCGCTTTTCAGCTTTTTCACCGCGTAACTGATGCACCGTTACCACTGGCACCACAATTTCCTGAGGCATGGCGCCGCCATGGACGAAGCGTGCACCCCCAACAAAATGGAAACGGTTGGCACCCTTGGGAATCCAGAATTGGGTATCAGATTCCGTGCCTGCGGTTGCCCGAGTCGAGCCGCTCCAGGCGTCCTTCGCAGGCGGTAGATCAGCGCCGATCACATAGCGCTTCTTACTTTTCAGCGCATTCGTCGGCTTTTCTGCCAATGAGGTGCGGTCCGCTGCTTCCAGCTTGCTCAGCTGGAACAAAAATCCGTGGTCGGCAGTGATGATTACCGTGCTTGTGTTGAAATGCATCAGCACCTTGCGAGTAAGCTCGGTCAGTTCCTCGATAGCGTGTTCGACCGCGTAAAAGGTCTCTGACTCAGTTGAGGCGCTATCGCCCCTGGCATCGACGACGTTGTGGTAAACATATACCAGTCGTTGATCCTTTAATGCCTCGCGGCCCTCATCCCGTGACCATAGCCTGAGCTGCTCAGCAGTAATGGCCATTCCGCCGTGGGCGGCAAGAATCTTGTTGCGCGCGATGCTGCCTTTACTTGACTGACCATCGACAAACACGTCGTCGCTGACATTGTCGCGATACGCCAGTGTCTCGTGCGGCAGCAAGGAGGCCATGCCTAAGGTGGTGTAGCTAGGAACCACGCCCAACTGGCTGCCAAGGTGGGCTTCGCTATAGCGTTTGGTATTTATGTTGTCGACGAGCTCAGCGGCGGCCTCATAGCGAAAGGCGTCACTGATAATCACCACAATACGCTTGGCTCGGGCACCGTCTTGTAGCGGTTTAATCCAATGATTAAAAAACTGTTGCTGAGAAGGTATGCCCGGAATAGCCCAATGCGCCAAGCGCTCCTCAGCTTCTAGGCGGCCACCCCAGGCGTGACCAAGCTGATCGAGATACCAGTAGGCATAGCAATGTTCTACTGCCTCGTCCAAGGGCTTGAGTATCTCCACATGGGCTTTCTGCGCCGCCGCCGCATAATGTCTGTAAGCCAGATCAAAACGATACAGCTCAGCGCAATACGCCTTGTATAGCGCTTCACAAGTAAGGTAATGAAACCCCTCCGCGTATTGTTGGCGCAAATCAAACAGCTCAATCGCTGCGGATAATGCGCGATAAATTACGCGGTACCGGCGACGGGTGTCATCGTCCTTGTGGCGTGATGCCCAATAGTTGTCCTGACGTAGGCCGATGATTCGGCCGAATTGAGCCAGGTCACGCCGCTCAGCCTCCGGAATGGCCTTCGCTAAATCAATGATGATTTGCTTTTCCACCGCCTCGAAGGTGGCCACATTTGCCAGGGTTTCCAGCGGCAGATCAGTAATTTTCCGGTCGATGTGCAATGCATGGTCAACCCAGGTCGAGATGGCGTCGTAACAAGGGTAAAAACGAGAACTGTCACGCCAGCGCGACATCAGAGCACGTGAAGTAGCGCGCGCGCTGGCTGTGGGAATGGCCAGGGACGCCGCCCACGGTGGAACATCGCCAATGCTCTCGCAAAATCCGGTCACCAAGAGTCTGATCAATAGATTGCCTAACGAGAAAGGTTCAGATCCATTGATTTCCGCCTCGCTTGCAGGATAACCAACCTCTTCTCGCAGCGCCCTGACGAAACTGCCAATCAGACCGAACTTGACCAGGTCAGCGACTGCAGCGGGGTTGGCCTCCAGGCCAGTGTCCTGAGTAACCGCCTGTTCTGCCAAGGTGAAAAGTAAAGTGGCAATGTCATAAGTGCTGGTGTTTAGCACAACAGCCATCATCGCCAGATCAAGGTCGTCTTGATCCACTTCAGGCGGCACAAGGCGAGCGAGAGAAGCGAGGCGTGCGCGGCTGGCGAGAAAGCGGTCACGGCGGCGTAGGTGCTCACGCAAGCTTTGTTGCTGCAAACCCAGCTCATTGAAAATCAGCGACATGCGATCAGCATAAAAGCAGCGCGAGTACAGCTTGATGTCCAGCAGCCAGTCGTCCTGGGTCTCAGGCTCTGCTTGCGGAAAATAGAGCAAAAATTTGCTTTGGGTGTCTTCCAGTTCCAGCTTGAGCTTGGTCTCGAAGGTAGAGGCGTGCTGCATATCCAGCACCTGCACATCGGGCAGCTGAATATCCCCCAACGTTTCAGCGAAAGCGCATTCAGGGTCGTACCAGAACACGATGCGGTGGTCTTCCTTGAAAAAAGCCTGCTGCAGGCCTTGGGTCAACTGCTTGGAGTCCATCCGATCTGTTCCTTAACGATTGCCACGGGGTGCAGCCACGGTCATTTGCTGGCCTTCAGTCTATCAAACTGGCAGGGGTGGTTCGCGGCGTATTGGTAGGCTCATGAAGATAGTTCAGCTAATGGGCTGGATTAGCTTTAGCGCCGATGTGCCGCTGAAAATTCAACAGCTCAGTAATAGAGCTGGAATCTGGATTGAAAACCCATTCACGATCAAAAAGCGTGCGGACCGAAGGTGTCATAAAAAGGCCGCCGATGACCAAGGAATAAAATTGATTGCCAGCATCGCGTTGCACCTTAATGCTCTTTTGCAAGTCACCAGGCAGGGTACCCATTATGAAATCAGACACGACTAGCAAATCGGCTTTTTCGTAGCTTTCAGTCTTCATGATTTCTAGGGCGTGGCGCATGGCGGGCGCTACATCTGTGCCACCGTGGAATGACTTTTTCAAGAAAGAAAGGAGCGATTTCATACCGAATGACTGCCCCAGATCGAGGGTTTCTATGCCAGTGGAAAAATTGATGAGATAACAAGCTCGCTTCTTTTCCCGCGCTTTGCTGGCCATGAATAGCGTGACAGCCTTGGCAATGGTTTCCGGCATGCCTGACATGGAACCGCTAGTGTCGATACATATCACCATAGGTCCTTGCTGACCCTCGTCCTCGACCTCTTGATCTACCTCGTGCTCCCCAATCATTTCAACGGGGCTTTCTCCGCTCATCTCAAAGCACAGCAGGCGACCCTCTACGAACTTCAGATCAAACAACGTTGCTGTATCGATATCACTGAGCAGCGCCAGTTCTGACGGCAAGGCATACTCGATATGACGCCCTAGCTCGACGCCTACGATTTCTTCGCGTGAGTTGATATCAGGTACAAACGACTCATAGTTAAAAGACACCTTCGCCTTTTCTATGCGCGTAGAGGCTTCCATTTGACGCATCTTGCCAAGCAGGTCGCAGAGCTGCCTTACGCCCGGGTCGTTTGCCATGTAGGTCACCCAACGCTTTAGCTGAGAAATGTCTTTGTCACTGAGCTGGCCTGAAGAAAGGTCTATCAGTAAGCCCGTATCCAGACCAAGCATTTCCAACTGCTTATCCAGTTCTTCCAGTAGGTCAAGGAGCTGTTTCAGCTTTTCAAGCAGATCGAGCCGTTGCTCCTCAATCAACTGCAGCTCCCATTCACTGCGTGCCTGGTCGAGACCCTTCTGCCACTCATCCAGAAGTAGCTGGCAAGTTACGTCGCAATTGGATTTTTTCTGGTTGTTCTGACCCTTGGGTTCTTCAAGCTTCAGCAGCTCTTTGTCCCAAAACGACTTGTTGCCGGGGCGGCCAACTTCGCTACAAAAGCTAAAGTAGTCGTTGAGGCAGGCTTGCAGGTCCTGTTGTAAATCCCCGAATGGCATACTGGCGCGCCAGCCAGCAAGCCTGCTATCAACTTTCTCAAAGGGAAAATCACGACGGATCATCCCTTTGAGCTTTATGCGCCATACCTCGGTTTCGTTCTGAACCAGTGATTCGAACTGAGCATTAGTTCTCAAGATCGGATGCTGGGCCTCAATTATCTTACTGATGCTCTGGGCTGCCCTGAGAATATTTAGGCTTGGCATAACGCGGCCAGTCTTTCACAATCTTTGATTCGAAGTTCCAATCCGTCGACCTGATATTTTATCGCAGTTGTGGCAAGGGCGGTCTTGTCCTGGCTCGCGAAAGGCGTGTAGAGCTCTTGGTCGAACTGTTGCTGGCGTTTCTGGACTTGCTTAAGTACAGTTTTTAATTTGGCACAGAGGTCTTTCACAGGGCGGTTGCAGGAGCTGAGTGCAACACGGTTATTGAATTGACG
>TARA_R110002050_G_scaffold158381_5_pt1 | contig 21930 bp, 20 predicted proteins | sample TARA_R110002050 | Tara Oceans TARA_R110002050 (sample SAMEA4396988) | marine metagenome | biome: Polar Biome; feature: [DCM] deep chlorophyll maximum layer (ENVO:01000326); material: water (ENVO:00002006), including particulate matter (ENVO:01000060) such as... | depth 25 m
ATCATTTACAAATGGAATCGCGATAAGTTGCTCAGTATTCGTTCGCGCTATATTGAGCTCAGAGAACGTTCGCTGGAAAATCGCCAAAGTGATTTACGTAACAAAGCATTGTTGAGTGCTAAGGAACAGACAGAATTAGATTTGATTTACGCACAGCTCAAAGAAATTGAAAGCTTCAAACAAAAAATTGATGAGTTACTAGCCGAAGGTTACGATCCTGTTTTAGATGACGGTGTAGGAAAAAATATAGCCCCCTTGCAGAAGAAAAAGATGATTGCCTATGAGGTGTTAAACGCGGGGCAATTAGATAAATATCTAAATGCAGATTGGTAATACGCTAAGGAAATGATTCAAAATACTGACAACAAGCCTCTATCAGAGCTGTTTAGCACGGATAATAAAATCAAATATCATATTCCTAAGTATCAGCGAGAATATGTGTGGGGTAAATGGAATTGGGAGTCTCTTTTTGATGATGTAGAGGAAAGTGAAGGCGGGCACTTTATGGGATCTATAATTTGTATCAATACTGAAACAGATAGCTTAAAGGCAGCCAACATAGAACTTGTAGATGGTCAACAGCGCATGACGACGATAAGTCTCTTGTACCTGGCTATTTATCGCTACTTATCAGACAATAATCCAGATAAAGAGGATACTGAAACGCTTTATGATTTAATGCGGCTTAGGGATAAAATTGTCCTAAAAGATGAAAAAGCGACCAGGTTATCCCCTTCCTATTCTAACCACAATTATGAAGACTATAACTGGATTTTTTCGAATGAAATAAAATTGGTTAAAGCGTCGAAAAAACCTAGATTCCTTGGGCTGCGTCAGATTTCAAGAGCCTACAATTATTTTCTAAGCCGCTTAAATGAAGTAAATGACAATGGTACACCTAAGTATACCTTCGCTGCTGCTAAAGGTTTTTTAGATAAACTAAACAGCGCAACTTTAGTAAAGATAGATGTGGCAACCCATGCGGATGCCTTTACTCTCTTTGAAACTTTAAACAATAGAGGGGTTCCTCTATCTGCCATAGATCTGATAAAAAATAAACTCTTAGGTCATTTAGAAAAGCTCGACCCAGAGTCATCTTTAGATGAGAATTTCAATCGATGGAACGAGATAATTACCAATTTAACCGACGAATACAAAGTTCAAGAACGCTTTCTGCGCCAGTTCTACAACGCTTATAAGCAAGAGGCAGAAATTGAGGTAGATAAAACACCCAAGGCACTTAAATCGAATCTGATTCGAATCTACGAGGTGTTAATCAATCGAGACGTTTATAAAATTTTCGATAGACTCGAAGAAGCTTCTTTAATATACTCTAATAACCTTCAATATGAAAGTGATCTTCACAGTGAGGAACTAATTCGAGCCTTAAGAAATTTAGAGAACGTTAACGGAGCTGATGGTTACATGCTACTGCTCTTTGTAGAAAGAAGGTTTCGCTTAAAAGAGTCTGATAAGGTTCAATTAATTAGTTTGTTGTGTAATTACTTCATTCGAAGGAATGTTACCGATATGCCACCCACAAGAGACTTGACAAACTCTTTTATGGAGATAATTAAAAAAGCGAACGAGCTTAATAGTTACTCTTATGAAGCGATGCGTCAAATAATTCTTGAAAAAGGGAAACCATCCTCAGATGCTCTATTTGAAGAAAAATTGAAAGGGAATCTCTACGAGGAAAATGTAGGAGCTACTAGATATATACTTTCTTCGATTGAGCTCGCTAAATCATCAACAAAAGAGCGATATACCAACTTTTATTTGAGAAATAAAAAGCTATTTGTCTGGACAGTAGAACATATTCTACCACAAGGTGAAAACATCCCTCAGTATTGGATAGATATGATTGCAAATGGTGATAGAGAGATGGCATCTGAGATACGTAAAAACTATGTTCACAAACTGGGTAATTTGACTTTAACGGGCTATAACTCTCAGTTAAGCAACAAATCACTCGATTTTAAACAAGAGAAGAAAAATAAAGAAGGCAAGTATATAGGTTTCAAAAATGGCTTGGTTATCAATGAGGATATAAAGGATGTACCGTCCTGGTCAAAGTTAGAGATAGAAGCAAGAACTCAAAAATTGGTAGATGATGCCTTAGAGGTGTTTAAACTATAAATGATAGTTAATGATTGATAAGTGGTTTAACAACGATATTGATAGGATCTACAAAAGCAATGATGTAGCTGTGCTAATAGATGAATCTAGTGAAGCGAACTTCCTGATCAATACTATTGCTGAGGGAATTATCATTCTTCAAACTTCTAATGAGATTGAAGAGCTTAAAGCAAAGTATGAGATTGAAAAAAATCATGGAAATGGCAAAAAGTACTTAATCTATACATCTACGGCTAGAGCTCAGTTAAAGTTTGTCCGCGAGTACTGCGAGACAAATGGCTGTTTGGAAATAAAGTACTTAGACAATTACGTAAAGAAAAAAGTTGCTGAGAATTTAAATCTTAATCTGAATATACCTAAAGAAGAGCTGGTTTCTGCGGCAAAAGTTAGTATTGGAAAAGAAAGCACCTACTGGATGGACTTAAGCCACAAGGGGGCTTCGGAAATTTTTGATTTAGAGAGAGAGCTTCTTCCTTTTTTGGATAATCCTAAGACCTACTTAAAAAAATATGATAAAGAAACGCAAGAGATCTTTTTCAAAAAGATAAATGACCTTCTGGATCAAGAATACATTGATAAGCCAGCGCAAACCTTGGCAAATGAAGTCGTTAACAATCTGCTTTTAGGGTTGTTGACCAATAAGCCCAATGAGCTATTATTCAATGTTTATAAAGCCTGGTTGGATAGCGTGAGTTTTAAAAAGTCCTTCCTGAATTATCGAGATAAGTTTAAGCTGCCCAAAAAGCTTAAAATATTTGAAGTACACCCCTCTCATCCATTCGAAAAAATAGACCTTGAATGGCTCAAAGAAATAGGTGCCAATTATAAAGATGAGCAATTTATCTCTCGCGTTCTGCCAAAAATTAACCAACGTAAAGCCGATAAATGCGCCAAAAGCTTAAATATTATTTTTTGGGCGGATGTGAAAGTTTTATTAGAGTTTGATCCAAAAGATATTAACCAGATCAACTCTTTTAAGGAAGCGGTAAGCTTTTACGCCAAGCACTTCTATAAAGTGGACATGGCTATTAGAAAGCTATATAGCCTCTTTCTTACGCAGAAAGATTTAATAGAGCCATTTCAAGAGCTCTATAAGAGTCTTTCAGCGGTATTTCTCGACAAATGGTTTAAGTTCATCAAGGATTACACCTCAAATCAAACTGGGGCTTTAAGCCGAATACTAGAGAAGGAAGAACGAGGAATCGCTATTGTTGTTGGCGATGGTGTATCCTGGGAATTCGCCCAGGACATATTGAATTACTCGGAGATAAATGCTGATTTAGAGTCAGAGGTTATGCTTGCAGGTTTGCCTTCCGAAACGGAACACAATATGAGTCAGTTATATGTGAAATCAGGTATCGTACTGCCAACGAAAAAAGATCGTGAGAGGTTCTTGGTATCCAATCACCAAGAGTGGGATTTGGTTTTCACAGACTTAGATAAGGTAAACGAATCCACCTCTGTGGTTGATTGTTTGATTTGCAGCTGTAAGGACCCTGATAAACTGGGTGAAACCTATCAACAAGGAGCCCTTAAACATTTTAATAGTATCGCTCATCTGTATTCAGAGAAAATTGAGCAATTGCTAAAGAATGGGTTCAACACGGTGTATTTGGTAACAGATCATGGATATACGCTTTCTGGTGTTTTGGAAAGCTCAGATAAAATTGAGGTAAACTTCAATGGCGTGGTAAAGAAGAATGAACGCTATATTAGAACTCAAACCTCTCAGCAGATTGATGATTCGCTTTTAATTGAGCGTGAAATCGAGTATCAAGATTATAATTTTTGCTACTTCTCTAAAAGACTCGGACCGTTTAAGACGCCAGGCATGTATGGCTTTAGCCATGGTGGTTTAACGCCACAGGAAACGCTGATTCCATTTTTCAAATGGACAGTTGGTAGATCACACATTGATGCCTTAGCGGTTGAAATCTCAAATAAGCCAGAACTGAAGAATGTTACGGGGGATCTTTTTTCGATAAAGATTAAGGGGAACTCAAAATCAAATAATCTGTTTTCTACAGAAAGGAAAGTTATCTTACTTTTCTTTGCAGGTGGGACGAAGTTTAACGAGAGTGATATTCTTACGATTGAAAAAAGCAAGGAAATCAAAAAAGAGTATCAGTTTAGCAAGCATAAGTCAGTAGATGTTTTGCTGATAGACGCATCTACGAAAGAACAATTGGATAAAATCACAATAAGTCAAAGCTCAGCTAGAGACTTAGGTGGTCTTTTATAAAGCACTTTGTTAATGATTACATTAGATAAATTAGACAATAAGTTACTAGACTTTTTCAGGGGCTTTGTGGTAAAAAAGGACTTGGTACGACTAGTTAAAGTGGGAGCCAATGTTCCAGTATTTGTCCTAGAATACCTTATCGCAAATTCATGCTCAACTGATGACGAAGAGAAGATTAAAGAGGGAATGGCTAATGTTAAAAAGGTACTGTCCGAACATTACGTTAACCCTGAGGAGTCTGATCTTATCCAATCAAAAATAAGAGAAAAAGGCTCTTATAAGGTTATTGACAAGATATCCGTTAAGCTAGACACTTCTAAAGATGTGTATTGGGCAAACCTGCAAAATAGCAACATTAAGAATGGTGTCATCTCAGATGCGATGGTTAGTGCTCATGACAAAATGTTAATGGGCGGCATTTGGGCAATTATTGATATAGAATATGACGCCTTTTCGAAGGACGGCAATAAGGGTACGCCCTTTATTATTCAAGATATAAAACCAATTCAGCTTTCTTCCTTCGATAATACCAAATTAATTCGCAACCGAAAAGAATTTTCTAAAGAGGAATGGCTGAATGTTCTATTGCGGAGCTGTGGTTATGAACCAGAGTCATCAGGCATGACGGATAGGGTCAAGATGTTGTTATTGTCGCGATTAATCCCAATGGTGGAGTCCAATTTCAATTTTGTGGAACTTGGACCAAGATCAACAGGGAAGTCATTTGTATTTAAAGAGTTGACCCCATACGCTGTTTTAGTTTCGGGCGGACAAGGAACAGTTGCTAAACTGTTTGTTCACGGAAGCACGGGTAAGGTGGGCGCAGTAGGGCAATGGGATGCCATATGTTTTGATGAAGCTACAGACAAAATTTTTAAAGAGCGTGATGCTGTACCTCTAATGAAGGATTACATGGAGTCAGGCTCTTTTTCTCGCGCTGGTTCAGGTGGCGAGATAACAGGTGTTGCTTCAATCATTTTAAATGGCAACATCAACCAACCCATAGAAACAGTACTTCAAACCAGTCATTTATTTAGTGCCTTGTCGGACGAGGTAAATAATGATACTGCCTTTTTGGATCGAATTCATTTTTACCTACCTGGGTGGGAAATGATAAAGTTCTCACCCGAAAACTTCACCAGTAATTTTGGGTTCAGCACGGATTACTTTTCTGAATGTCTTAAATCATTCAGAAAAGTCACCTATACAGATGTTCTAGAAGACTATTTTACTTTGGGTTCGCACTTGAAGCAAAGAGACACTAAGCCTGTTAAGAAGACGGTATCAGGGTTAATTAAACTGATGCACCCCGATGGAAATTTCACGAAAGAAGATGTTCGAGAGTATTTAGTGCTCGCCATTGAAATGCGCAGACGTGTGAAAGAACAATTAAAGCGTATTGGCGGCATGGAATTTTGGGACACTAATTTCTCTTACATAGACAAGGAGACCCAAGAAGAGCACTACATTGGCTTGCCTGAAGAAAAAGGCTCTCACTTAATTGAAAACACCCCATTACAGCCAGGTATTTGTTACACCAGCACTAGTGATGGTGAAAACCTTGCCTTAGTAAGAATAGAGGCTGTTATTACATCTGGGTCAGGGAAGCTGAATATCTCGGGCGTAAATAACATGGAAGTTAAAGAGAACATTAAAAACACCTTTCAGTATATTAAGGCTAATGAGAAGTCTATTCTCAATGAACAGCATTCCCTCAAGAATTTTGATGTAACAGTACAAGTCACCAACATGCTAGGGGCTTCAATTTCCTCAGGAATTGGTTCTGCCGTGTACATGGGTATTATATCTGCCATTTACAAGAAAAGCCTCAAGCCAGGACTCGCAGTACTCGGAAATCTATCTATCGGGGGGGCGATAGAACGTGCCATTAACTTTGCTGATAAAATTACCATGCTATCGGAAAATGGTGCTAAAACTGTAATTGTGCCAATGGACAACCTAAGTGAACTAGCCAATGTGCCAGCCTCAGTATTAGGTAAGACAGATGTACCGTTTTATTCTAATAACCAGATGCTGATGCAGAAAGGGATCCTTATGGATTAGAGCAGTGAGTAAAATTATATCTCAGTGAGATGAATTGTGTCTCTGCTGTATTTAATTGTTTTTTGGAAAAACTTTTGAAAAAGCAGCTCTAAGCTCACTTTCCATTCTATTTTTCACCAATTCGTCTGTAATCTCATAGATAGCTGTTTTACCATCGTATTGAAGCGTTGTGCTGTATTTCGGATCAATATTATTTTCTTCAAAGAAATCCTTGTGCTTGTCGAAAATCTCTTTTTCTAAAGCTTTAAATCTTTCCATTTGCTCGGTATTTTCTTTTCCGTAAAACAGTTCGTTTAAGCTTGTCATTTTTTTGGTTTGTTTTATTTTTAATCTACTGATTTAAAATTGCTCATACATTTAAAAGCACTTTATTTACTCTTAACTTATTAGGCAAGTCAACTCAATAGGTTTCACTTAGAGCGGTGTTGTTAACGATGCGGATAGCTAAGTGTATATTGCATTTTTTTAAAGTGTTCTTAAAACATACTCTATCCTACTCTTTTGATAGGGCACAGCAACCTTGTAGTATCTATTATAATCTGGGTACAATACGACCAAGAACATATTTGATATTCTCAAGTTGTAATTTTTCTCTAGAATAAACCTGTATAAGCTTTGTTGAAGGCAATATCGATTATAGCTGGTGTCGTCAATATCACTTAGTTGACCAACGCCAGTATTGCCCCAAGAATCTTGTGTTATTGGTTCACTAGTGGAAGTGTCGATCACTTTTTTACTTCTTTTCCAATCATAAATATCATAGCCTGAACCATTCTTTGATATTAAATCTATGGTACCTGCAATATGATGTTCTTCATCAAATACTCGCCATTCACTTCTATATGGACTTATGTTAGGGTGATCGGCGACAAATTGCTCAAAGAGATGGAACTCTTCAGTCTTTTTGTAATCTTGACCTAAATAATATTTCTCAATTTGTTCATGTAATAAGGTTCCTTTATTTGCAGCTTCTAATCCGCGGGTTTCCCAGGTCTCGACTATTTCATCCACAGGCAAACCGTAAAGAGGATTCCACTGGCTTAAAGTTGAAGCTTTCCCGTATGAATCAAATTCGGGAAAAAACTTTGATATTATTGTACTTGCAGACGGTGCTGGAGCTTTGTCAATAGTATAAATGTGTGGCTCTGGATAAAAATCTACTCTCTTATCTCTTGAGTAAGCGTTAATCAGATTGAAGCCAATGGACGGTGTTTTGTCGACTGAACCTATAATAGTCGCTTCTACTAATTTTTCTTCGTTCTCTTCTTGTTCGTTAAAATCACGCTCAATTGTTTCTTGGATTTCTTCAATTTTTCCGAACTCATGATTTAGATATTCTTCTCTATATCTTTCTCTTTCCCACTTTTGAGCTTGAACAACATCCCAAACGCTTTCCGATGTTATGGATTGGAAGCCAAGCAATGAAGATGGAGTCATAAAACTAGGCAAAACCGCTTTGATTATACTCGAAATAAAGCCCAGGCAATCCTTCTCAAACAGATGAACCTGATACTCTGAAAACCTTATAACTATCCAACCTCTATCAACAAAGTAAATATCACGCATCGTGTCATCACCCTTACAATGTGTTGGTTGCCTTGTTATTCCAGCGTAAGGTTCGTCAATTTCGATATCTATTCGGACATTACCCTTCTTTTTATCGATTAGGGCAATATCAGGCTCGAAGGGTCTTGTATCTTTACCTGTATTAATTCTAAGCTCACCTGACACAAAAAAATCACGTCCAAATACTTCTTGCAAGGACTTTTGAAAAGAAACTTCTTTATAACCTCTTCTTTTACTGCTTCCTATGCGATATGACCTAACAACCGTATCTTGCTTGGGGTATCTGAATATTGGATAGTAGTTTGTTTGTTCAGGTTTCGAGGAAGTATAATCTACTCTTAAAATGGTGTTTTTGGATCTATCGGTCTCTATCTTCGCCTTTGGTAAGTCTTCTTTTACGAATGACCTCTGAGCTGATGCACTGCTGGATTCTTTCCCATCAAATCGTGGAGGCGTCTCTTTTTCACTTGGAACGTATTCAGTTTTGGGCTCGCTTAAGGGCTCGTTAAATTTTGCCTTTCTTTCTTCGTCTGATTTTCGACTAGATCCGAGTGAAACAAATTGCTTGTTATCGCTTTTAACTATTTGCTTTTTATTGCCGAGTTTTCTTCGTCCTCTTTGATATATTATTATCCAACTTGCTACAGTCAATACTAACACTATCCCTGACCAAAATATCAAAGGATCTTGGTTCTTATATTCAATAATAATTGAGTAGATCTCTTCCATGCTAATTGCTTTCAAAGTGATTGCCAAAATAATATAATGGGTTTTTGAATACACATAATTGTGCAATATAGAAAACAAATGCCCCATTAAATTAGAGTACGCTAAAATAAAATGGACAATAAAGTAAGTGCTAGACTGAATGATTTAGCATGGTCGGATGAAGAAAATGAAAATCAATTTGGTTGCTTTGAATGTTGCGGTTAAAAGAATTTGGCTAAATTTAGAGCTTGCAAATAAGCCACCGATTTGCCTAGAGTATATACTAGCCCATGAGTTAGTTCATCTGCACGAACGCAATCACAACGAGCGTTTCGTTGCTTCAATGGATTTGTATATGCCGAGATGGAGGCTGCATCGTGATGAATTGAATTCGCTACCCATTGTGCATAATGATTGGGGGTATTGAAAATTTAATATAGTTAAATTGACGTTGATAATATCAGTTAAAAAATATGGCTACCAATTTACGTGACATAAGAATGATTGCTGCTTATCAAACCCTTGTGCTTGAAAAGTCAAGTAAAGACCAGGCAGAGGCATTTGCTAAAATCAATTCAACCTTAAAAGAGTCACTTCGATCGCAGAATGAATTAGCTGCTAATCTTGCTAAAGACAGAGCAAATACTCTAGAGCAAACTAATTTGAAGAATTTACTCTATTATGAGTTCAAGAAAGTTAAAATTCTTATTGAGGTTAAAGATCAGGAGGCAAGGGAATACCTAACCTTTATTATGTTTGACAATGTTATAAATCATTTAGAAGACCTCATTTTAAGAATTCAAGATATACAGGACAAAGCATATTTTGAAAGAGAGCTATCCCTGCTAAGACAAGGAACATACCTTTCTAAAAAGACTCAGATAAATAATGTTTTACTGAATAAATTTATAGAATCAACAGGTGAATACTCTAATTTAACCAAAGATTTTGAAGATTTATTAAATACAGAACACATTAAACCTACTGATAAAAAAATAGAAAAGGCTAAGGAGTATTTTCAGGTATCCTTTCTTATTATCGCGTTTATTGCATTGGTTCTTGTGGCTTTGCTTTTCACTCATGGGGTTGAAGGATCAACTATTATTTTGCTCATAACTATATTAATAGTGGCAGTTTTGTATAGAAAGAAAACAGAGATCACTTTGTCTAAAGAAAAGGAATACTATAAAAATGCTCTTATCAATTATAATGAAAGTATAGAAAGAGTGGAAAAATTGAAAAGTCCGCTAGAAAACAAAATAATGGAACACCCCTCTCATAAATTGTATAATCAAGTAAATGAGCAATATCCAGAAATTGGTGAAGCTTTAGATAAACTAAACTCAATAGATATTGAATTCAATAAATTTCAAGGTACTTTAAAGTAGTGTATGGCTGTGAACTAGAATTCTCTTTCAACCCTTAGACCACATCCTAATAGTTCCTCAACCGAATATTAAAGGCTACAGAAAGCCCGTTAACCATGGTAATTTATTCAACGAGTGCACCAGCTATCTATTCTGTCGAAGAGTATGAAATGGAGTCCAAAAAGCCAAATCTTGTAATTGAAACGTACGCCGTCGATCACACAGATACATTCTCGTTCACAACCTAGTTCATCTGCGTTAAGAAAACCACAATATCCGATTGGTTAAACTGCTTGATGATTTTATGTATTATGAACGAATGAATGCATTGCGGTTTATTGGATAGCTTACCAACTATCTCTAATAATTGGAGGGGGGGTATTAGACAGGCGGGAATCCCCAAGTTTTAGATTAACTGCTTTATTAGGTGGTAATCAGCTCGAAGTGTTTTTCGGTCTATAAATCGAAAACCCTTGTAAGAGATAAAATGTTTCTTAGAATTGCAGCTTAGAAGTTTTTGACCGCTGCCACAGTAGCATGGGTTTTTTGGAAATAACTTTTTCCCAAGTGCACCAGTTTTAACAACCTCTAGTACTCTTCTACTATTTTGTATTCCTAGAATATCCATGTAGCCTTCTAAAACCCCACTTTCATCATGTGCATATTCTTCGGTGGCGTAGTGCCCGTTCAGCTCATAAAACGAGTTATTCTGCAAATAAGGAATAAGAATTTTGTTAACGAACTGAAGTAAGGTGCTGATTTTCGTTTGGAGTAAAATCTGAGCCTTTGCCGCAGTTGTAAAGCATAGAGACCCAGTATCAGAATAAACATGACGTGTCACTTTGCGCGGTATTCGTTCAGCTGCTTCCCAAACCCTTGGGAAGTCTTTTGGAAAAGGGTCTAAGGTAATTAAAAGGCTGTAGGAATCGTTATCACCTATATCCAAAATCCCGCTTAGTTCATTTGAAATCTCGCAATAAATCAAACCGTTAAAAACCTTTAATACTTCATCAATTTGATCTTTAAAAACCATAAGGCTTAGGTGGGATTATAGCTGAAGCTATTTTAGATTTTAACCTTGAATTTTTATTTCCTTCTTCCTCATCTTTTCCCAAAGGAAGTCGGTTCCCAAATTGATTAGCTCTTAATATTTCGGTAGCCTTTTTAAAATTTGGTTCAGCTCTTGCTCTTGCAAGATCCTTTTTCAGCGACTTTAGAGTTTCCAGGAAATTATCCTTTCTGGTCTCTGAATAATCGGAAAAGACATCCTCACCTTCTGGGATAGTTGGTCTTAAACACTGGAAACTTCGCTCCAATTCATCCAACATGGTTTCAACAGTGCTAAAAAGTGCTTCGTCATCATTTTCCTTTTCGGTGTAATGATTGGCAGCCAGTATTGTTAGCGCAAAACCACTAGGTAAATTCAGGCTGGTATTCTTATCTTCCCGATAGTTCTTCCAGGCTTTTAAATAACGAACGATGCGCTCTAGTTGCGAGGTTTTTAATTTGTTAAACCAACGGTAAAAAGCCCTAGGGTCGGATTCAATCCACCCTTGGGACTTATGGGCGAGTTCTGGCACGTCATATTCTTTATAATAAATTGGTATATCAATATGATGCCCATCAGCGAATTGCACTCTTACACAAGAAGCCTTTCGTATTGTAGGTTGCCCCGTGTGAGTATCAACTGCAGAATATATCCAATCATGGAAGGTTGAAATACTTCGCCTATTATCCTCGCCATTCTTCTCAATAAAATAGACTCCATCATCTAGATCATAGTCATAAAGCGTTGAGCCATTATCATCCTTCTTTAGTATGGGGTTCACTGTTGTATTCATAGCAAAAGAGCCTTGCATGCTGAATACAGGTTGTAGTTCCCCGCTTTTGTTTTCTTTGAACCAGTTTCTTATTTTTTTTCTTAGCTCATCACGTGAGGACTTTAGCCCATCCCTTTTTGCCTTTGATAGTTTGATTGAGCCATTAAAATCAATAAACTCTTTGTGTAATACTGCCATTTTATATGCCTTTAGAAATCATGATTTAATTCGTTGCTGACCCACTTTAGGTCTTTAATTTCGCCTTTAGTCTGAAAGGGCTGCCTATCTGTGTAGTATCCGCCTGTCAGCTGTTTGTTGTTTTTTCGTTTGATGAATTTGATTACCTCTGTTCCATTGTGAGGTGGAAACCCTCTCTCTGAGCACCCATCATTTTGATAGAAGTAAGTTATGCGGAAATGGTGCCCATCCTCAGTTTTTGAAACATCTAATCCTTTGCTAACGCTTACCGAAGATTTTGTTCCATCATCTTTGATATTGAATGAAAATACGGTGATACGACTGCCGCTTTGATTTATAATCTTTACATGCTTTAATCGACCCTTGTGTAATTCACCATTGTCATCTCGATACTGATAATCTAAGTAACCCTCATATCGACCTGAAAAATCATCAACCCAAAAGAGAAGGATGAAGACCTTTTTCAACCATTCCCTCTTCCAAGTAAATGATGCTATGGAAGTTAAGGTTAAGGTTGTAATTCCAAGAATGGATAGGGATACTGCAAAATGCTCTTTAAGAAAGACTAATGCCCCAGCAACAGCGATAGAAAGAACTACCACCACAGAAGGGTGGTAATATTTTAAGAAATCTGTTTTCATTATTCAGAAGGTTTGTATTATCTTATGCTCCTAAAATCTTCGAAATTTCCATGTGATGGAAAAAAAAGTGCTTTTTTAAGCATACTTATGTAAATGGCAACAACCCAATACTTAATTGCCAGTGATTCTGAGCTACTGAATGTCGTTAAGGATGTTTTCACCCAAGATTTTCATCAAAGGCTTTTCAAATATGCTTTAGTAAGAATGACTCGGAAGTTTGGAATCAGATATGATCTTCAACGTGGCTTTAGGGGAGTTATGATTGAGGACATCATAGCTGATTTAATGCTCTCATTCGTTAGCACAGATGTTGGACGCAATTGGAATAAAACTCAATTTCCATTATTTGAGGATCAGGTTTTTAGTGCTTTCGATAGTGCTGTTTCCAATGCATTAAAAAAGGAATTAGAGAAAACATCCAAAACAAATTCACGGATTCATGACCAAGAAGTGGAAGCCAGAGACGATGGGAATTACACTGAGCTATTAGACGCAGCGACTGTAATTCTTCAAGACCTAGGGGCTTCAGATGACGAAATACTTCTATTTGAACCGTACGTAATCCATGGAATGAAAAGGTCTGATGTAGCGGCTACATTTGGAGTCACCGAGCAAGAAGCTACCAACATCAAGAAGAAAATTGAGAGAAAGCTACCAATAGTTAGGCAGAAACTTAAAAACATGTCTCTATGAATAAGGAATATTTAAATATAATGGATGAATTTCTTCTTTCTTCACTAAAGGAAGGTAATACCGCTGCCGTTGATTCAATCCTACAAGAAAATGGATATGACCTAAGCGAAATTAACTCGATTTCTAACAAAAGCTTTAAGAGAATATCTTTTGAGATCAAAGCTCAATTAAACCTAAGAAAGGATGAGCGGCTATTAGATAAAGTATCCACTTACTTTAAGGAAGCTTTGGAAAAAAACACAGAAAAGCCAATTAGTTACCTAAGACAGCTTGTTAGTTATAATCAAGTTACTTTTCAGCATAGGAATCTTGAAAAGTTATCCCAAGAAGAGATAAAGGGAATAATAAGAGATTACAACCTATTAGAAATCCTTGAGAAGTTAGAAGGTGAAGAAGAGTTATAGAGGAAGTATCGCCGCTAAGAAATTACTTGATGATATTGGCTACGATGAAATAACTAATGTTCCTTTAGAAATTCTAGTTTCAGGAATAGGTGCAACTCTAATAGAGGAAGAGTTAAATAACTCAGATGGCAAAATAGTTCGTGGGAAAAGCAAGACCTTAATAAAAGTTAACTCTCGAATCGAACATGAATCAAAGAGAAGATTTACGGTAGCCCACGAATTAGGTCATTATCTTCTGCACGATAAGTTAGAAGATCATAACGAAAACGACAAAACTTTAAGTTGGTTTAAGAATACGGAGCAGCAATTAAAAGGAGGATTACAAGAATGGGAAGCAAATGATTTCGCATCTGAGCTGCTTATGCCTGAGGATATTTTTAGAAGTGAGGTAAAAGGTATTCCATTTTCACCTGAATTACTAAAATCACTCTCTGTAAGATTTAACACCAGTATTTCCTCTGCTTTAATCAAATGCTTAAGCCTAAATATTCATCCGCTACTATTGATTTATATCACAAATGGAATTGTTCGAAATTGGAATAGGTCTGATAGCTGGAAATACAGCATAAAAGATTGTACTAAAATGTCGCCTCCAGATGATTCGGTAGCGCAAGAGTATATAGAAGCTAATTACGACTTTATATATAAAGGAATTGAAAAAGCTCAGGAAATCTCTAAATCGACATGGTGCAATTTGCATCCGAATGAAATGGACACAGAGTTCTTCGAGTATTGCATTCCTTACAAACAACACAAGACTATTTTGAGTGTTATTTGGGAAGAGTAGAGCCTCAATTTATCAGAAAAACTTCTCACCTTCCTTAAATAAGCCGACCGCACATCAAAATACCTATCTTTATTCTGGCTTCTAGAGCACTTCTGCAAAGTGTACCATATAGCCAATAAACTCTTTTACTTTCTCTTTTCATACCTATTTAAAAGTTTATCAGCCCGCGGGTCTAGAGGTTACTCCAACGAAAGACCACCCAGTCCGCTTCGAGTAACTCGCCTAGAATCTATATGAGCGAGCTGAAGAAACAAATACTTCCAAGTGCTTATAACTTTCGAGTTATTGTTAATGGAATTCTCAATGACAAGCTTTTTAAAAGCCTAACCATCTATAGGTTCTAAGAGTTGGGCTAAAAGATTAAGTTTCGTTGGAGCCTAAAAATTGGGAAACCCATAATGCCCCTTTTATTTTATTTTGGACGGGTGTGCTTGCCTGCCAAACCTTATATCTATTGTCATATGCATTACTCAATGCTTTGCAGATTTTAATAGTCACTCTGATTTTAAAACAATTATGACCCATTGAAATTCCCGTAAAACCCCTTTAACTGCAGGTTTATTCAGATTTTTCTTTCTCAAAAATATTGCATCCTTACTGATGGATAGTTTGGTTTTTAGAGTTGTCACCATCGGGTCTAAGGATTTTAATACTCGCCTAAGTAATAGCCCTATGATGTAAGATGGCTCTTGAATTTGATGGCTCAAACTAAGTTTCATAAGGTGCCAATTGGATTTCTTAACAACTCGATTAGTATTTATTAATAGCACATATGACGTGTATTAGTTTGACTAATTGATATGCCATTTATTAGTATTATAAATAATGACTGTCCGCTAAATTAATATTTATTTCTTCTGCCATACCATGGCTGTTCAACTGCTGCTAGCATCACTCTTTCAAATAGCTGTTCACCAAAATAGCGTCTATTTACTTTATAGCAGTATTCATTAATGTAACTCTGCAGATAATCATCTTTTACATTATGATATTTACCCAAAAGCTCTCTTTTTAGGTTGGAAATAGCCGTGTGTACCCACGGTTTTTCTTCTCTTCATCTTTTCCGCCAAGTGTTTTTTTTACATATTTACGCAAATGGAGTAGGACCTAAAGCTATCTGTGACTAAAGTTGAGGATTCGTTTACATTTGTTGCAAAACTTATTCAAAGCTCTCTGATGTTTGATCTTCAATCACTTTCATCTTCACAAAGCGAAGCTTAGTCGACTTCTTATTCTTCTTTTCCTGCACCTTCTCTGACCCTTTTGATGTGGAAGCCATCATGGCTATAGGAGTCTTCGAGAGTGTGCCGCGACCTTTCCTCTTGCCATAGGTATCGTCTTCTTTATAATCCAGAACTCATCTTAACAAAAGCGTCATCAAACTCTACGATTTTATCTAGCTGATAGCGATCATCTCTGTTGCCCATAGATTGTCTGATTTTGTGCATCATCGCCCAAATGGGCTCATAACGTTTATGACCTAATTGCCTTTGTATTTCCAAAGCGGATATGCCTTTCTTGCTATTCACCATTAAAAAAATGGCATAAATCCAATAATGGTAAGGCAATTTAGAGGCTTCCAAAAGAGTACCGCTACTTAGTGAAATCTGCTTCATGCACTCTTTACATTGCCACTTATCATGTGAAGGTATTCAGTGAAAATCCGTACACCCACATTTTGAGCACTTTAAGCCTTATTTCTCTCTAAACTCTTTAAAATATTGTTTGCAGGATTCTTCACCACCAAATTGTTTTGAAAACTCTAATAACCGAATATTTATGTTGTTGAAATTCAAGCAAATATCCGCATTGCTAGGATGGTTGAAAGTTATTTGTAGGAAAATTTAAAATATTTTCCGAAATAGGTAAACTTTTCCTGTTTTTTATAATATAAGTATAAATTAACAAAAAAAAAGATTAAATTATGAGAGTATTTATTAGTTGCGAAGGAGAAAGAAGTAAATATATTGCTGTAACACTCAGTAATTGGTTAGAGCAAGTATTGCAAGCAGCTGAACCTTGGATTTCCGCCGACATTGCGGGAGAAGAAAGATGGAACGATGAAATAGCAGATAGAATAAAAGATTCTAAATTTGCAATAATTTGTGTAACAAGTGATAATCTATTCTCTGAATGGATTCATTATGAAGCTGGATTAATTGCAAAGACAGAAACATTTGTTTGCACATTTTTATATGAAATAAGTCTGGAGTATTTAGAATCACCGTTAGCACATTTTCCGAAAATAGAATATTTTAAAAATGATGTTCTTAAGATGGTTAAAATGATAAATAAGAAAATAGGTGATAATGAAGAAAAGTCATTAGATGAAAAAAATTTGAAATCTATATTTGATAATTATTGGCCTCAATTATTTGATAAGTTACATGAAGTCCCAGGGTCACCAATAAAAAGAAAATTAACAGCTAAAAATAGATATATTTTAGAAGAAGATTTGCTTGTTACCAGAAATATTAAAAATAATGCTTATCCAATGTTTGTTGATGATTTAAAAAAAATTAGTATATTGGAATTTAGTATTATGCGGTATGCTAGGGAGTATAATCTGTACTATGAATATCGGACATTAAAAGGCCATGAATATGATTGTGCTTATTTTATTGAGGGGTTTCCCGAAATTAATATTATTTATACTTCACGCGAGAGATTGGTGATGAGTATTAAAGAAATAATTAATAGATTAGATTAGTGTCTGACTAAAATTGGTAGTACGTTTAGTACATGACAATAACACATGATCTATTTATTTTCAATAAATTAAGTTTTAAAATAAGTATAAGGCATTGATTTTCATTATATTAGAAGAATATTCTCACACATTTTTCTAATGACGAAAATCAATGCTTGTACCAAAAGTACCGAATTAACCACAGTTTTAAACGCGCATTTTAATGGGAAAACCCACTTAGCGAGAGTCAAGCTCATGTCGATGCTTATCTTCTCACTTTGCAAAGTGAAAACGGCTTCATTTGAGAAACTAGTGAATGCTTTCGATGCTAAAGTAGAGTCTAGCTCTTCCTTAAGGCGCATACAGCTCTTTTTCCCGCACTACAGTCTGGACTCTGATTATGTGGCCCGTCTTATTTTTGACTCTTGCCAAACCAAGGGAAACTTACCCTAAGTATGGACCGAACCAATTAGAAGTTTGGTAGGACCGATATCAATATACTAATGCTTGGTATTGTCTACAATGGTGTTGCTTTCCCTCTGCTATTCAGTATGCTAAAAAAAGGGGAAATTCAAACAGCCAAGAGCGAATCGATTGTAGTCGATCGTGAATTTGTGGGGGGAAGATGGTTGGGTTTTCTCAATGATAACAATCTCAAATATTACATCCGCATTCGTCTTAATTTCAAAGTCTTTATACCCCACAAAGGCCAAGAAATATAGGCTTTTCATTTATTCAATAGTTTTAGAATCAATGAGTTTGTGTATTACCCTAAAATCGTTCGTATCAATGGTCAGCTTTGCTATCTATCAGGATGCAAGCTTGGTCTTCGCCATAGGAAACAAGACTTCCTTATTATCGTATCCTTTAATAAGCCTGACAAAGCCCAAGTCCACTATAAAAAGAGGTGGCAAATAGAAATGTGCTTTAAGGCGATGAAGTCCAGCGGTTTTGATCTAGAAAAAACGCATCTACAAGACATGGAAAGACTCGAGAAACTTATCCTGATAGTGATGATTGCTTTTGTTTGGTGCTATAAGGTGGGAATCTACTTGCACGCGATCAAGCCCATTTCTATTAAAAAGCATGGTAGAAAGGCCAAAACTGTTTTTAAATATGAACTCAGCTTTATCGCTAGCGTACTGCTGAACTCAGAAAATCAATCTAATATCAATGTCATAGCGTTTTTGTCATGTACTTAAAAGAGGGGTGGTTTCGGTCTTAGAAATGCAGCGGCAGTTAGGTCATAAAAGGTAAGAGACGCTAAATTAGGACTTTGCTTTTTTTTCCCGGATTGTAACTTTTGTTTTTTTTTTTCTATCCATACTAAAACTTTTTGATCAACTCTTAGAATACAAAAAAAGCTTGATAGCAGACTATCAAGCTTTTTCTGTGAGTATGGCTTTGCTCTTTCCTTCATTAAATTTAGACCGCGAAAAAAGGCAAACTGCAACAGCAAGGATGTTGGATATTTTCGCAATTCCATTCCACATTGGTCTAATCTAAGGGCTGAAGTAATCTATTTAATTAGTCGAAAGGTTAAGTTTATTCTAGTATCCAGCACTTTTTTGGTTTTTGGCACAGCATGCTGCCAGTAGTGTTGCAGTTCCCCGCCCATAACTAGTAGGCTTCCGTGTGTTAGGTCTAACTTTATTACGTCCTTTGTTATGCTGTGTCGTAATTTGAAGACCCTTGTTGCCCCTAAGTTAACCGATGCGATTATTGGATTTAAGCCTAGCTCAGGTTCATTATCTGCATGCCAGCTAACTGAGTCGTTACCATTTCGGTATCGGTTTAAAAGGACACTATTGAAGGTTGCATTTGTTGCCTGCTCAACTTTAGCCTTTAACCCTTGCAATTCGCTTGTCCAAGGGTTGGGGTCATTATTGATTCCTGAATAATTGTAATTCATGTCCTGGTCGCCATACCACGCGGTAAGGCGAGGAATCGCAATGTCTTTTCCGAAGATCCGAATATTCTCTTGTTTCCACTTAATATGTTTTGTGAGACTTTTTAGATTTGCATCTGCCTCTTTTGGTGAGAGGAAGTCTTTGACGAAGATATATTCGCCATTCAGAAGACGGGTTAGGTTATCGTCTTGAGGTAACTGTTCTTTTTTTAAATTCATATCTGTAATAATTTAGTATTCTGACCCCTTCATCGTAAAGTGGCTCTACTACGTGTATTCAGCTTTTGAAAAAAGTTTACAAAATTGATTTGGTTTTTTTTGAGAATATTATCAAGGTGCTGTAAATCAGTTACTTTAATTTCACCTTCACATCATGCTAGGCAATTACGTTATCTTCTTTTTGCTCGGTTCTTAGAGCGTATATCGAAGGCTTTTCCGTGTATGAAAATCTCGTAACTTTTGGGAAGAAAGCAAAATGAGAGACAAGTTTGGTAATGGAAAATAAGATCGATGAAACTAGCCAGATTAAGTATTCTCTATTAAGTGCTGCGCTGTCATAAGGGGCGGTTAAAGTTTCTGAAAAAAAAAATTAAACTTTTTTATAAAATTGAATATAACAACAAAGGAATGTTGTAATGATCAATTTAAATGACAGAAACTATGTGATAAGTAATCACCGAATTATGCAAGAGCTAACTAGATTAAATATTGAGCCAAGGCTTGAAGATGGTTTGTTTGGCTATGATACTGAAGAGATTGAGTTCGCAGTAAGACGAATCACAAAGGACTACTATAATAAGGTAAGAGCTGAGCAAGAAGTAAAGCAAGAGGTGTTAAAGAACTCCCCTTTACTCAATAAACCTCTTCTTAACAAGAGAGAAGTAGCTGAAATATTAAATGTATCTTCTTCTACTGTCGATAGGTATCGCCAAAGTGGGTGCTTGAAGGCAAATAAGTCAGGCAATGATAAGAGCAAGGTTCTATTCGATAATTCTGAGGTAAAAAGGTACCTTAAAGAGCTGAGGAAGCTTTAAAGGTTTACTACTTTATCAATAAAGCTAGGACTAACCGATGTGAAGTAGTCCGCGTAAATATCAAACACACTGCTTGTTTTGTGACCAGTAGCGAGCATGATTTGTTCTTTAGGTATACCAGACTCGAGTAGGAAGTTTACAAATGTCCTTCTCATGGCGTGAGATGTGAAATCTACACTGATTACTATTTCTTCCGAAAAGCCTTCGATTCTGCGCGGTAGATTGAAAATTTCATGCTTTTTTAGTTCTCTTTTAACCGCTTTATTGAAGCCTTGATTACTCATGTAATTTGGCTTATAATCAAAGTACTTCAAGATTTTATGCGCTGTAGTGGTTATTGGTATGATGCAATTATTTCTTTCTTTTTCATCCTTTATTTTTAGAATTGGTCTACTGTTATCTTTCTTATTTCTCAAACTAGACCATATGTTGCTTTGCTTCAGGTCATTGTGTCGCAGACCTGTGTGCATACCCAGTATTATTAGCTTTATCGTATCGCTAGCTTGACCATTTTTGAATAGGTTCTCTAGGTAAGTCCGTTCTTCTTGGAGTAGAAATACTCGTTTGACGTCGTAGCCCCGCAGACGCTTAAGCTGGGTAATTGCACTGTTGCTAATAGGATGGTCATATTCCCGTGCGTATAATAGCATTCGTTTTAGGATTTTAAAGTACCTATCATATATTGTCGTCCAAGCATGACCTTTCACATCTCTAAAATATGCTTTATACTGTCTTATAACTTCCTTGTCAACTTCTATAGGTTCGAGCTGACCAAGCTTATGATGGTCTATAAACTCTGCCCAATATTCAATGAAGTGCGTATACTCGTAAAGTGTTTTAGGTTTTACTTCACCTTTTATGTCTGAGATTAGTTCAATAGCGATGTCCGTTAATGTTTTCTTTTTTGGAGTGACTTTCTGTTTCGAAACTCTATATATTGCGGAAAGCTGCATGGCCGATAGTCTATTCCCTTTGTCCAGCTCACTTTTAAAAAGTGCTAGTAGTTCGCTTGCGATATTATTAAGTAATTCCGTTGTTTCATGTGCTTTTGTTGCCACTGAGTTTTTAGGCATTCCTTTGGTTTTATCCCATAGAGACTTTGAGATTTTGATGCCGGTAGTGAATGTAGCTTGGTCGCCGAAAAATATTTTGCATTGAATAACACCTTCGTTGGTTCCTTTTTTGGTGGAGCTGCGTAAAACAAAGTGAACTGAGGGAAATAAGCTCATTAATTTTTTGTCAAGTATTTGTCAAGTAAATGTAGTTAACTTTGATTAGCTTTGAGCAGCTATATTCCATAGAATATTGAAAATAAAGAATTTATAGATTCATGGTTTATCATAGTTTACCAGTTGGATGTCCTCGTGGGGCAACTAATAAAGTTCTAGAACCCTTGTTAATCAGCAGATTAGCAAGGGTTTTTTCTTTGGGTGTAACTTGTTTGTGTCAAATTGGGGCTGCCTGGATGAACTTTGGGGAGATGTGCCTACGCTTAACCGAAGGGTATTTGCATTAAAGATCGAAATATTCGTTCTTTGGATTAAGGGATTAATATCCTTCACAGAAATCTTTGCAACATAAAATTCATTAGACATGAAAAAAATCTTAATCTCCTTCTTCGCAATAGTATTAATGATGCCTTTTATGGCTCAAAGTCAGGATGCGCCGA
>TARA_R110002050_G_scaffold288248_3_pt1 | contig 21857 bp, 17 predicted proteins | sample TARA_R110002050 | Tara Oceans TARA_R110002050 (sample SAMEA4396988) | marine metagenome | biome: Polar Biome; feature: [DCM] deep chlorophyll maximum layer (ENVO:01000326); material: water (ENVO:00002006), including particulate matter (ENVO:01000060) such as... | depth 25 m
TGGTTATCTAAAAATCGTTTTGCTCCTCTTTTCTTTATTTTCTTTTCTAAAATCAAGGCTTCCGACCTATTTATAGCTTCAATTTGCAAAACTACATGCCATGGAATTCCTGTTTTTGTTGAAGGAACTAAACCCATATTATGCCTTTCTAATCTTTTATCAATATTTGCAGTTTGACCTACATAATATTTAGAACGTGTACTACTGTATAGAATATATACTATCATTCTTTTTTTTGTGGTGGTCACGCCTTGGCGTGACGACCTCCTGCTCCCAAAGCAGGCGCGATAACCGGGCTACGCTACACCCCGAATTGGTTATCATTTTTTGCGGAGAGAGTGGGATTCGAACCCACGCGACAGTTACCCGTCGACAGTTTAGCAAACTGCTCCATTAACCACTCTGGCATCTCTCCTATTTAATATGAACTTATGCAATAAAATTGCGGTTGCAAATGTAATGTATCCTCTTTAAGAACACAACTATTTATTTACTTTTTTAAATTATTTATTCGGGGTATTCAATCCTTAAATGATAAATATTTGCCAACTTGTGTTTTAAGACTTTTTTTATGGATTGAATTTCCTTAAAAGTAATATTTGCATTCAAAAATTGCTCTTCATCAATTTGCTTATTTATAATGCTTTCAACAAACGCATCAATTTTTGTAGATGTAGGTTCTTTTAAACTTTTTGATGCTGCTTCAACACTATCACACATCATTAAAATAGCAGTTTCTTTACTAAATGGTTTTGGTCCAGGATACATAAAATCAGATTTATCTACCTCATTGATAGTTTCTTTTTCTTTAATGTAAAAAAAGTAAACCATGCTCGTTCCATGATGCGTTCTTATAAAATCTATCACTCTATCAGGCAAATTGTATTTTTTCGCAATTTCAATACCTGCAATAACATGATTAATAATAATTCGAGCACTTTCCTTGGAAGACAATTCATCGTGTGGATTTATACCTGTAGACTGATTTTCAATAAAGTATGTGGGGTTTTTCATTTTTCCAATATCGTGATACAAGGCTCCAACCCGAATCAACATGGCATTGGCACCTACTTCATTGGCGCATGCCTCACAAAGATTGGCTACATTTAATGAATGATGAAAGGTCCCCGGAGCCTTGTTTGACAATTCTTTTAGCAATTTGGTATTGGTATCTGATAATTCCAACAAAGATACATCAGACACTAAGCCAAAAAGTTTTTCATAGATATAAATTAACGGTTGAACAAACAGGGTTGCCAGACCAGACAATACAAACCATATAAACGTTTCCCATTTTATCGTGTCAACACTGCCTTCATGAATCACAAAAAAAGCAAAATATGCAAGGATATAAATTAATGTAATCTGCCCTACTGATATAAACAAATTAGCGCGTTTATAAAGCTCAGAAACTGTTAATATAGTTACAATTCCCGCTATTATTTGAAGAAACATATATTCATAACTATTAGGCACAATAAAACCTAATAATAAAACAGTAATAACATGAGCAAAAAGCCCTAAACGAGCATCAAAAAAGGCTTTGAATACCAGAGGTAAAATACAAATAGGAACCACATAAATATATTTTGAATTATAATTTACAACTAGGGTGGTTATTAATATCATTAAAAGAATGTTGAAGAAAATAAAGGTTACTTTGGTGTTATTTTCAAATACTTCTAACCTGTATTTCCGCAGAAATAACAGCAACATTAAAAGTGCCAAAGCCACCAATAATGTATATGCTAATAAAATCCAACTATAATTTGAAGCGGTCCAAACCTGTGACTCAAATTCAGACTTTAAGGATGCTAAAATTTGATATTTAGCACCTTCAACAATTTCACCTTTAGAAATAATTAATGTTTCCTTTTCAATACTACCACGTGTATAAGCTATTTTGCTTAAATCTTCTTTTAAAACCTCATCTGTAAATCCTTCGTTAAATGCTAAATTGGGCTGAATAAGGTCAAAAAACAAAGATGTGAATTCAGATTTATATTTGCCTAAATTATTTTTATTTAATATGTCACTTATTATAGAAGCAACATGATCCTGTTTTATTAAGTTTGAGTATTTGGTCTCATGCTTTTCAACACGATCTTCAAGCAGAACAACACTTTTATTTTCAGGAAAATTATAATCTTCATTTAAAATTCCAAATTCATATAATTCATTAATGATTTGTTTTCCTGTAAGAAAGAGAGCATTCCTATCAGATTTAGGTATAGAATCTGAAAAACTACTTTTAAACTGAGATGCATATGAATTATTAACTTCTTCCTGAATGGAACTGTCAATATTGAAATATAGGGTAGATTCATCTGAAATGGTTTTCTTTTCATTCGCAATCTCGTCGTCAGATTTTTTAACGGCAAAATCAAAAGGGGCATATAAATTTTCAGATTGCCAAGGTTTTCCTTTTTCAAAATTATATTTGAATTTTCCTGTTTTAGGAAACAAATACACAATTAAAAATGTGGTACCAATGAATAATAGGCCTTTATAAATTAAGGAATGATTTCGATACAGTTTATTTATAAAGTCTTTCATGATGAATATTAAGAATTTCAAATGTAATAAAAATAAGCTTTTTTGATTTTTTATATTCCAGTATTCGTTCTAATTTCTATCAAAAAATGATTATTTTCGCTTTAAGGTAATTAAACGATTAAGAAATGAGTAAAGAAGTAGTTATTGTTTCAGCTGCAAGAACACCTATAGGTAGTTTTTTAGGATCATTATCAACCATTACGGCTTCAAAATTAGGAGCCATTGCAATAAAAGGAGCATTAGATAAAATTAATTTAAAACCAGAACTTGTTCAAGAAGTTTTAATGGGAAACGTAGTTCAAGCTGGTGTAGGACAAGCTCCTGCAAGACAGGCAGCTATGCATGCGGGAATTCCTGATACTGTGCCATGTACAACCGTCAATAAAGTTTGTGCTTCTGGTATGAAAGCGGTTATGTTAGCCGCCCAATCAATAGCAAATGGAGATACTGATATTGTAGTTGCCGGTGGTATGGAAAATATGAGTTTAATACCTCATTATTTGTATGCACGAAACGGAACAAAATTTGGACCGACCACTTTAATAGATGGCATGCAAAAAGATGGATTGGTAGATGCTTATGACGAAAATGCCATGGGTGTATGTGCAGATGCCTGTGCCAGTGAATATCATTTTACCCGAGAAGATCAAGATGCGTTTGCAATCCAATCATACAAGCGCTCTGAAGCTGCTTGGGCTGCCGGAAAATTCAATAATGAAGTGGTACCAGTTGAAGTGCCTCAGCGCAGAGGAGAGCCTTTAATAGTCAATAAAGATGAAGAATATACCAATGTGAAAATTGATAAAATTCCTTCACTGCGTCCTGCTTTCACAAAAGATGGTACGGTTACTGCCGCCAATGCGTCCACTATAAATGATGGTGCCGCAGCTTTGGTATTAATGAGTAAAGAAAAAGCAAACGAATTAGGTCTAAAAATTTTAGCTACCATTAAAGGGTTTGCAGATGCCGCACATGAACCAAAATGGTTTACAACGGCGCCTGCAAAAGCATTACCTAAAGCTTTGGATAAAGCTGGAATTTCTATAAAGGATGTTGATTTTTTTGAGTTTAACGAGGCCTTTTCTGTCGTTGGATTGGCAAATATGAAAATTCTTGGATTAAAAGATAATAACGTGAATGTCAATGGTGGAGCGGTTTCACTTGGCCATCCCCTTGGTTGTTCTGGCGCCAGAATACTTATTACCTTATTGAATGTTTTAGAACAAAACAACGCAAAATTTGGAGCTGCAGCCATTTGTAACGGTGGTGGTGGTGCTTCAGCCATTGTAATTGAACGTAATTAATATTTTCTGAATGCTATACGGAATCTGTCATTTAAGCATAGTTCCCTTACGATTTGAATCTACTGATAAAAGCGAATTAGTATCTCAGGTATTATATGGAGACTATTTTAAAATATTGGAAAAACGTAAATCATGGAGCAGAATAAGACTTGCATTTGATAACTACGAAGGCTGGATAGATAATAAACAATTTCAGGAAATAAACGAAAACCAGTATAATACACTTCATAAATCGGTACCGCGACTTTCGATAGATTTAGTGGAATTTATTCAAGATGAGCACAACCAGTTATATCCTGTTTTGTTAGGGTCTTCCTTAAATGGATTGTCTGTTTTAAATCACACCCATGATGGTCATTTTATTTCGGGTAAAAAAGCGAAAAGCAAACTTGTTCAAACCGCATTTTTATATTTAAACAGCCCTTATCTTTGGGGCGGAAAAAGCCCTTTTGGAATTGATTGTTCAGGATTTACTCAAATGGTTTATAAACTTAATGGTTATCATCTTTTACGCGATGCTTCACTACAGGCAACGCAAGGAGAGGCTTTAAGTTTTATTGAAGAAAGCGAACCCGGTGACTTAGCTTTTTTTGACAACAGTGAAGGTCAAATAGTACACGTAGGTATTATTATGAAAGATAATTATATTATTCACGCCCATGGAAAAGTAAGAATTGACCGTTTAGATCACACAGGGATATATAATGTTGACCAAAAAACACATACTCATAAACTTAGGGTTATTAAAAAAGTGATATAAGAGGCTGTCTAAAAAGTCGTCATTGCGAATGAAATGAAGCAATCTGTAAATCGCAAGTTATTGATTTACAGATTACTTCGAAATAAAAATTTCTCGTAATGACGGTAATATATACTTTTCAGACAGCCTCTACATTTATCATATTAATTTTCAGCTTCAATGGCATCCACTTTCGCTTTTATGTCATTATACTTATCTTTTTCTCCAAGAACACTATAAATATTCATTAATGTTTTGGCTGCACTAATATTTTTAGAATCTATTTCAAGAGCCTTTGTTAGATAAGGAATTGCATCTCTATATAGTTGTTGACGCATTCCTTTTAATTCATCATAACGCAAATCATCTTTTTTAGAAGATCCCAACCCATTCATTTCTTCTATGAGTGCTTGTTCCTTGTTTAGAATCAATGCTGCAATATTAATATCCGCATTTATATAATTTGGATCTAATTCCAAAGCTTTATTGTAATAAGCCATGGCTTCATCAACATCCCCTGATTCTGAAGCTATAACTCCTAAATTATATTGTAATTCAGGGTTATTAGGGTCTTTTTCTGTAGCCACTTTTAAGGCATTTTTAAAAGCTTCAGTATTACCCATTTTATAGTAAACATTAGCTTCTGAAAGCAACAAATTAATATCATCTGGATCTTCTGCTCTTGCTTCTTTCATTGCTGCCAATGCGTTTTCATTATCATCTTTACTGATATAAATAAGTGCAATATTTTTTACTATTTCTGCTTTTTTTGATTCTGATTTACGATCTTCTGGTTTTATATACGTTTTAGCTTTAACAGATACATCCCGAAGCCCTTTTTCCTGAAATAGCTCTTCTTTACCGGTTTCAACATTGGTTGCAAAATACTGCTTTTCTATACCGGTATAACCCAAGTCCTTTAACTCTTTGTATAAACCTAATGCTCTGTCAAAATCTTGCATATTTACTGCCGTAGCTGCCGCATAATATAAATATGTGGTGTCTTTTGTTGAAGCCCTATAGGCATGTTCAAAATCATTTGAGGCCGTTGAGAAATCATTTTTTTCATACGCAGCATTCCCAGAAGTCAATAACTTATTAACCATGTTTTGTTTTAATTGAGCAACTTCAGCTTGGTAACCTTCACTTACGTTTTTTAAACTTTCCAGCGCCCCATCAATATCTTTGCTAGATCCAGCGCCATTGGCATAAAGTGCCTGCGCTTTATCATAATTATATTGAGATTTTTCTTTTTCATCCATTGATGACAACATAGGCTCTACTTGACTTAATAATGATTTGGCCTCAGAATAGTTATTGCTTTTAAGCGCCTTTTCAACAGCTCTTAGTTCTTTTTTTTGAGCAAACAAAAATGTGCTCAACAACAGCGTAAAAGCTATTATAATTTGTTTTTTCATTTTTAAATAATTTAAGTGTTAATGTATTAATTGTTTTCGTCAGGGTTATTATCAAGAGTTGTGCCGTTTGGCAATTCATCATTATTTTCAATTGGTTCAACTTCATCTGTCTCATCTTCTGCAACAACATCATCATGTATAACTTTTGCAACAGCTGCAATAGAATCTCCGTTTTTAAGATTGATTAATTTTACACCTTGGGTGGCTCTTCCCATCACTCTTAAATCTTGCACTGCCATACGAATAGCAATTCCAGATTTATTTATAATCATTAAATCATCATTATCTGTTACCGTTTTAATCGATACTAATTTACCGGTTTTTTCTGTAATAGAAATAGTTTTCACACCTTTTCCACCACGATTTGTAATTCTGTAAACGGGTTCACCATCTTCAGGGTCATCAATGTAGGTCCGTTTTCCATAACCGTTTTCTGAAACCACCAAAACAGATTCTTCCTGTGGATTTTCAACAGTGACCATCCCTATAACTTCATCTTTTTCATTAGCAAGCCTAATACCCCTTACTCCTGAAGCACTTCTACCCATTGGTCTTGTTTTTGCTTCTTCAAACCTAATAGCTTTACCAGATTTTAGGGCTAGCATTACTTGACTTTCACCGGTGGTTAATCTGGCTTCCAATAAAATATCATCTTCTTTTATTGTGATGGCATTGATACCATTCATTCTTGGTCTAGAATATTGTTCTAAAGAAGTTTTCTTTACTTGACCGTTTTTAGTTGCCATTATAACGTAATGGCTATTAATATAGGCTTCATCTTTTAAATCCTGTGTACATATAAAAGCCTTAACATTATCATCTTGTTCAATATTTATTAAATTCTGAATGGCTCTACCTTTTGAGGTTTTGCTTCCTTCAGGAATTTCATAAACACGCATCCAGAAACATTTCCCTTTTTGTGTAAAGAACAACATATATTGGTGATTGGTCCCTACAAACAAATGTTCTAAAAAGTCTTCATTTCTGGTTGTTGAAGCCTTTTGACCTACACCGCCCCTGTTTTGTGTTTTGTATTCTGAAAGTGATGTGCGTTTAATGTAACCCGCATGAGAAATTGTAATCACAACCTTTTCATCTGGAATCATATCCTCTATACTTAAATCACCTCCAGCATATTCAATAATGGAGCGTCTTTCATCACCGTATTTAGCTTTTACATCAATAAGTTCTTGTTTAATGATTTCCATACGTCTATCCTTCTTTTCAAGGATATCTTTCAAATCTTCGATGGTGTTCATTAAATCTTCATACTCAGTTCTTAATTTATCTTGCTCTAAACCGGTAAGTTGGCGCAAACGCATCTCCACAATGGCTTTTGCCTGAATTTCAGAAAGAGAAAACCGTGTCATTAATTTTTCTCTTGCTTCATCTGCATTTGATGAGGCTCTAATTAAGGCAATGACTTCATCAATATTATCTGAAGCAATTATTAATCCTTCTAAAATATGCGCTCTTTCTTCGGCTTTTCTTAATTCATAAGTAGTTCGTCTTACTACTACCTCATGTCTGTGCTCCACAAAATAGTGAATCATTTCTTTAAGATTCAACAATTGCGGCCGCCCTTTTACCAGCGCAATATTATTAACACTAAATGAGGATTGTAACTGGGTGTATTTATATAATTTATTTAAAACAATGTTTGGAATGGCGTCACGCTTTAAAACATAAACAATACGCATCCCATTTCTATCAGATTCATCACGTATAGTGGCGATTCCTTCAAGCTTTTTATCATTGACCAAATCAGCAGTTTTTTTAATCATATCTGCTTTATTGACTTGGTAAGGTATTTCAGTGACAATAATACACTCACGACCTTTTACCTCTTCAATAATGGCCTTTCCTCGCATGACAATACGCCCACGACCTGTATGAAAAGCTTCCTTGACACCATCATATCCATAAATGGTTCCACCAGTAGGGAAATCTGGTGCTTTTACATGTTTTATTAATTCATCTATTTCAATATCGTTGTTATCTACATAAGCAATAATACCATCAACCACTTCGCTTAAATTATGAGGAGGCATATTAGTTGCCATACCAACAGCAATACCAGAGGCTCCATTCACTAAAAGCCCAGGAATACGTGTAGGTAAAACGGTAGGTTCATTTAATGTATCATCAAAATTTAATTGATGGTCAACGGTTTCCTTATCAATATCTGACAGCATGTCTTCAGATATTTTTCGCATACGTGCTTCAGTATAACGCATCGCAGCTGGACTATCACCATCAACCGAACCAAAATTCCCTTGTCCATCTACAAGCATATACCGTAAACTCCATTCTTGTGCCATACGCACCATGGCATCATAAACAGAAGTATCCCCATGTGGATGGTATTTACCTAAAACCTCACCAACAATTCTTGCTGATTTTTTGTGCGCCGTATTTGACCTTACACCTAACTCATGCATTCCAAAAAGAACACGTCTATGCACAGGCTTTAAACCATCTCTAACATCTGGTAAAGCACGTGACACAATGACTGACATTGAGTAATCAATGTAAGCCGATTTCATTTCATCTTCTATGTTAATTGGAATCAATTTTTCTCCTTCAGCCATATATATTTAATTAATTATATCTTGAGTTTTTCAAACCGTGCTAAGATAACTATTTCGTGAGTCATGACAGGTCATTTCATCGATTTTTTTGATGTTTTTTATTAACAATTTTGACTGTGTTTTTCGTTAATAAATATACCCTCTTAAATTTTGATTTTTTAAAGTTTTTTTCGTCAATTAGCAACTTATAGACAATTTAAGGTATAGTTTTTGCCTTTACAAAATTGTTTTATTACTTTTAATGCAGAAAGGAATGTATTATGGATGATAATTTTTCACCAAGAGTTAAGGATGTGATTGCGTATAGCAAGGAGGAGGCATTGCGATTAGGCCATGATTTTATTGGCACTGAGCATTTAATGCTTGGTCTTTTACGTGATGGCAATGGTAAGGCCATTAATATTTTAACCGCTTTGGATATTGATTTAAATCATTTAAGAAGAAAAGTGGAAATATTAAGTCCCGCTAACCCAAACACTACGGCAAGTTCAAATCAAAAAAAGAATTTGCATCTTACCAGACAAGCAGAGCGCGCTTTAAAAACAACTTTTTTAGAAGCTAAATTATTTCAAAGCACCTCAATAAACACTGCACACTTATTACTGTGTATTTTAAGGAATGAAAATGACCCTACTACTAAGCTTTTAAATAAGCTTAAAGTCGACTATGATAATGTTAAAGAACAATTTAAATTTATGATCACTAACGATAATAATTATATAGAACCAAAAGCAGAATCATTTCAAGATGATGACACCAGTTCAGATGATGATACTGCAAAAGACAATTTATTCAATACACCCACTAGCAAAACAAACAAAAAGTCTAAAACACCTGTTTTAGATAATTTCGGAAGGGATTTAACTGTTTTAGCTGAAGAAGGTAAATTGGATCCTGTTGTAGGACGCGAAAAAGAAATTCAACGCGTGTCTCAAATTTTAAGTAGACGCAAGAAAAACAATCCACTTTTAATTGGTGAACCTGGTGTTGGAAAATCTGCCATTGCTGAAGGGCTTGCACTTAGAATTATTAAAAGAAAAGTGTCAAGAATCCTTTTTAACAAACGTGTTGTTACTTTAGACCTTGCCAGTTTAGTTGCCGGAACCAAATATCGTGGGCAGTTTGAAGAACGCATGAAAGCTGTTATGAATGAACTTGAAAAAAATGATGATGTCATTTTGTTCATTGACGAAATCCATACCATTGTTGGTGCAGGTGGTGCTACCGGAAGTTTAGATGCTTCAAATATGTTTAAACCGGCTTTGGCCCGTGGAGAAATACAATGTATTGGGGCCACTACTTTGGATGAATACAGACAGTATATTGAGAAAGATGGTGCATTAGAACGCCGTTTTCAAAAAGTAATTGTGGAACCTACCTCGGTAGAGGAAACCATTGAAATATTAAACAATATTAAAGGTAAATATGAAGAACATCATAACGTTGATTATACGCCTGAAGCTATTGAAGCATGCGTTAAATTAACAAATAGGTATATGACTGAACGTTTTTTACCAGACAAAGCTATTGATGCGCTTGATGAGGCGGGTTCTCGTGTTCATATAACGAATATTGAAGTTCCTAAACAAATTTTAGAGCTGGAAAAACAACTTGAAGATGTTAAGGAAACTAAAAATCAGGTTGTAAGAAAACAAAAATATGAAGAAGCTGCAAAATTAAGGGATGATGAAAAACGTATTGAAAAGGAATTAGCCATTGCCCAGGAAAAATGGGAAGAAGATACCAAGCAACATCGTGAAATTGTAACTGAAGACAATGTGGCCGATGTGGTATCCATGATGACAGGAATACCGGTAAACAGAATTGCACAAACAGAAATCAATAAACTTGCAGAGTTACCTAATTTAATTAAAGGAAAAGTAATTGGTCAGGATGAAGCTGTCTCTAAAGTAGTTAAAGCCATTCAGCGCAATCGTGCTGGACTTAAAGATCCTAATAAACCTATTGGGTCATTTATATTTTTGGGTCAAACCGGTGTGGGTAAAACGCAATTGGCCAAAGTATTATCCATAGAATTATTTGATAGTGAAGATGCGCTAGTTAGAATTGACATGAGTGAATACATGGAGAAATTTGCTATTTCAAGATTAGTGGGTGCGCCTCCAGGTTATGTAGGCTATGAAGAAGGTGGACAATTAACAGAAAAAATAAGACGTAAACCTTATGCTGTTCTTTTACTTGATGAAATTGAAAAGGCACATCCCGATGTGTTTAATATGTTGCTTCAAGTTCTTGATGACGGATTTCTTACTGATAGCTTAGGGCGAAAAATTGATTTTAGAAATACCATCATAATTATGACCTCTAATATTGGCTCCCGTAAACTTAAAGATTTTGGAACAGGAATGGGATTTGGTACAGCATCACAAAAATCGCAAGAAGATGCCAATGCTAGAAGCGTTATTGAAAATGCACTAAAAAAATCATTCGCACCTGAATTTTTAAACAGAATTGACGATGTAGTTATATTCAATACTTTGGACAAAGAAGATATTAATAAGATTATAGATATAGAATTAGGCAAACTTTTAATTAGAATCAAAGATTTAGGATATACTTTAAAATTAAGTAAAAGTGCAAAGGATTTTATTGCAGAAAAAGGATTTGATAAGCAATATGGGGCAAGGCCTTTAAAAAGAGCCATTCAAAAATATATTGAAGATGCCTTAGCTGAAGAAATTATTACGTCTCATGTTCAAGATGGAGATAAAATAATTATTGATTTGGATAGTAAAACACAAGAACTTAATATTAAGATTGAAAAAGCCGAAAAGCCAGCCGAATCTTAAACGTTCAATATTCTTCTACAAACTAAATTCCTACATTCTTAATTGATGTGGGAATTTTTTTTTATAAAACTGTAACAACTTTGAAACAAGTTCATCTTTAAAATAACAATTAGCTTTTGTGACGCTAGCCAAACTAAATATTGAACAACTAATCGAGCTTTGTAAATCTGGAAACCAATCTGCGCAAATGGAGGTTTACAACAGATATTATAAAGCTATGTATAATACGTCTTTAAGAATTGTGAAAAACAGTTTTGAAGCTGAAGACATCATGCAAGACTCGTTTTTGATGGCATTTACAAAATTAGATAGTCTTAAAGATGTAAAAATATTTGGTTCATGGCTTAAGCGAATTGTAATTAATAACAGTATTTATCTTTATAAAAAAAACAATAAATATGATAAAATTTCTTTAGATGACGTGCTTTATAAAGTTGAAGATAAAACCGATACTTATGATAACCAAGAATTTACAGTTCAAAAGGCTAATCAAGTTTTAGAAACAATGAAAGACCTTAAGGAAAATTATCAGTTATGTTTAAATCTTCATTTAATTGAAGGATATGATTATGAAGAAATCTCACAAATCATGAATATTTCTCAAGCCAATTGCAGAACAATGATATCTCGGGCCAAAGACAGTTTAAGACAAAAATTGGTTGCCTTGGTTTAAAAATGAAATTAAAAAAATGAAAGAAGATTCAATAGATAATATATTTGAAAAATTGAATTCACAATTTGATTTTGAAAATCCAAATCTTGGGCATCAAGAACGATTTTTGGAAAAACTTAAAAACCAAAATCTTAACATGGTTGAAAATAATTCCGGAAAATATAAATTCTGGAAACTACTAATGGCCATTGCAGCTTCAGTAATTTTATGTTTCAGTTTATTGGCCATCCTACAACAAAATAAAGACAGGAATGACCTTGCCAGTGTTTCCCCGAAAATGGCAGAAACTCAAGATTTCTTTATTGCTTCAATTTCAGAAGAATTGTTAAAACTTAATGAAGCTAAATCACCAGAAACTGAAGCCATTATAAATGATGCCATGAAACAACTGCAAATTCTTGAAAAAGAATATGAGACTCTTAAAGATAATTTATTTGAAAGTGGTGATGACAAAAGAGTCATTTACGCCATGATTTCAAACTTTCAAACAAGAATTGATGTTTTAAAAAATGTCATGGAAACCATAGAAAATGTAAAACAACTCAAACAACATAACAATGAAAACCCAATTACTATTTAAGGCCGTTTATATCTTGTTTTTAATACCCGCAATTGCGCTAAGCACAAATGGTTTAAAAGGAAAATATAACAAAGAAAAAACGATAAAAAAAGAATACACCGTTAACAGCAATGCGCTATTAAAAATTGACAATAGCTACGGAAACCTTGATATTGTAACGTATAATGGAAACAAAGTAACTATTGAAGTAACCATCAAAGTTAGTGGAAATGATGAAGACAAGGTTCAAAAAAAACTAGATGATATTCATGTTGTTTTTAATGCCTCTTCAAGTATGGTTGATGCCAAAACTGTTTTTAATAATAATAAAAAATCCTGGTGGAATTGGGGAAGCAACAATAACATAAATATGGAAATCAACTACCTGATAAAACTTCCAATTACCAATAGTGTGGATTTGAATAATGATTATGGAAGTATTAATTTAGATAAACTTGAAGGAAAAGCCACTATTAATTGCGATTATGGAAAAATAACCACAAAAGAATTGATGGCAGAAAACAACTCATTGACATTTGATTATACAAATAACAGTTATTTTGAATACATCAATAGCGGAAAAATAAATGCTGATTATAGTGAATTCACCGTTTCTAAAACCAAAAAATTGGCTATAACCGCAGACTATACAAAATCGGTTATTGAAATAGCTGAAGACGTCAGTTTTAATTGTGATTATGGATCTGTTTCTATTAATAAATTGAACAATGTAACAGGAAAGGGAGATTATTTAACCTTACGCCTTGGTGATGTATATAAAAATGTGAATTTAAAAGGAGGTTACGGCTCTATTAAAATTGACCAAATGACGGCAAATGCCGGAAATATTGATATCGTATCAAATTACATAGGAATTACCATTGGATATCATCCAGAATACCATTTTAATTTTGATATTAACACCAATTATAGTTCGCTTAGAAATACAGAGGATTTTAATTTCACAAAAAATCAAACCAACTCGAACAATCATCAATATCAAGGTTTTTATGGAAGCGCCAGCACTTCTAATTTAATTAGGATCAATTCAGATTATGGTGGAGTTACCTTTAAGAAAAATTAGTTCACAACCACTAAATCTCATTAAATTGAGACTTAATCAAACTATTACCTCAAAACTAAGAAGAGGTTGTCTAAAAAGTCGTCATCATATGAAATAAAGCAATCTGTAAATTGCAAATTGTTGACTTATAGATTACTTCGAAATAAAAATTTCTCGTAATGACGGTTAATATAAACTTTTTAGACCACCTTTTTAATTTTATTATGCTTCAATTTTTTGTCTGGGAACTCTAAATAAAAGAACAATTCCAATAAAAAAGAATACAAACAGGAATAAAATAGAATTTCTCATGCTACCCGTAATTTGGTCAATGATGCCAAAAATCAACATCCCTATTACAATTCCGATTTTTTCAGCTACATCAAAAAAGCTAAAATATGAGGTCGTATCAACTGTATTTGGTAAAAATTTAGAATATGTTGAACGCGAAAGTGATTGAATACCACCCATAACAAACCCTACAAAACTAGCGGTTATATAAAACTGAATGGGTGTCTTTACAAAATACCCATAAAAACATATGAACATCCATATAATATTAATACCAATAAGTGTTTGAATATTACCAAATTTTGTAGATGATCTGGAGGTTAACATGGCGCCAAAAATAGCCAGAATTTGAATAATTAATATACTTACAATAAGTCCCATTGTTTTTTCACCTTCACTTCCCCAGCTTATTTCTTGTTCACCATAATACGTAGCTACCAACATGATGGTTTGAACCGCCATACTGTATACAAAAAAAGCATACAAAAAGCGTTTTAATCTTAAATTATGGATCATGCCATTCCAAACAGTTTTGAGCTCTCTTATGCCATTAAAAACAATATGCCTTTTTACCTTATTGCCTGTTAGAACACCTTTTGGCAAATGATAAAATGAATACTGGCTAAACAAAACCCACCATATACCTACTGTCAAGAACGATGTACGCATGGCTAAAATAGAAGCGGCATTACTTTCAGCTTCGGTTGTTCCAATATCAAAACCAAACCATTCTGGTTTCATTACCATGGCAAGGTTTACTAATAGCAATATTACACTACCAATATACCCCATACTAAAACCTTTGGCACTTATTTTATCTTGTTGCTCTTCAAATGCAATATCCGGTAAATACGAATTGTAAAAAACCAAACTGCCCCAATACCCTAACAATCCAAAAAAATAAAATAACAAACTCAAATAAATATGTTCCAAACTAAACCAATATAAACCTATGCACCCAATACCTCCCATATAACAGAAGAATTTCATGAACATCTTTTTATTGCCAATATAATCAGCAATACCCGAAAGCAAAGGAGACGCAAATGCAACAACTAAAAAAGTAAAAGCCGTTACAAACGATATTAAGGCAGTCTTCTTTATGTCTAATCCAAAGGCATGAACTTTAGTATTATCAATAAAATTTAATGTTCCATAAAAAATAGGAAAAATGGTGGAGGCTATTGTTAAAGTGTAAACTGAGTTTGCCCAATCATAAAACGCCCAAGCATTGAGTAATTTTTCACTTCCTTTTTGTAATTCAGCCATAAAAAAACTGCTCGTTTATGAGCAGCTTCTAAAATAGTTAAAATTTTCTTATAAGGCTGATTTTATTATTTAAATGAAGTGACCCCGAATTTTTTAGCTTCTTCTTTCGCTTTTGGAGCTAATGCTTTTAAATTAGCAATTCGTGATGCATTGGATGGATGCGTACTTAAAATTTCAGGTGGTGCTTGTCCCCCACTTTGTGCACTCATACGTTCCCAAAGTTTTGCAGCTTCATCTGGATTATAACCGGCAATGGCCATTAAATAAAGACCAATTGTATCTGCTTCTGTTTCATTACTCCTACTAAATGGCAACATAACACCTACCTCAGTTCCAATACCAAATGCTTGATTATATAATTGAAGGTTTTTGTTGTCGTTTAAAGCTACATTAAGTCCAACCGCGGCAATTTGCTGAAGCATACCAGCACTCATTCGTTGTTGTCCGTGATTTGCCAAAGCATGGGCTATCTCATGGCCCAATATGGCTGCCAACCCTGCTTCTCCATTTGCAATTGGCAAAATACCGGAATATACTACAACTTTTCCTCCTGGCATTGCCCAAGCATTTACGGTTTTATCATCCACTAAATTATATTCCCATTTATAATCCTTCAAATACCCTTCATTTCCATTGGCATTTAACCAACGCTCAGCAGCTACAGCAATTTTTTGCCCAACACTGGCTACCATGGTAGCATCAGCGGTTCCTTTTATCACTTTATTTTCGGTTAAAAATTGGCTATATTGTTGAAACGCCGTTGGGAAAAGTTGAGAGTTAGGCACCAAGGCCATGGTTTGCTTTCCAGTAAATGGATTGGTAGCACATGAAAGTATTGTTCCTGCAATTATAAATGCTATTATTACGCTTTTTAATTTCATTATTCTAATTTTAATTATGCAATAAAAATACAAAAATTGTATCTTTTGTTTTTTACATAATTTTATTTTTATTTTTTATAATTCACATTTTTTTAAAGATGTTATGTTTCATGATTAATTTCGACATAATAAAAAGCATTAATCATAACTTTAAAAAAATGAAAAAGTTTATAATTTTAACCTTATTAATAACTAGTTTTAGTTGCAATAGTAATGCGCAAAAAAAGAAACAAGAAGAAACAAAGGGATATACTGTTACAAAAACCGATACAGAATGGAAGGAACAATTAACTCCAGAACAATATTATGTATTAAGAAAATCTGGAACAGAACGTGCTTTTTCCAACGCTTTAAATAAGACTTTTAAAGAAGGCACTTATGTTTGCGCTGCTTGTAATACCCCTTTATTTATGAGTGAATACAAATATGATTCGGGTAGTGGTTGGCCAAGTTTTGATAGAGAAATTAAAGGGAATGTTGCGTTTTCTACTGGTTCTGATTTATATTATGGAATAGAAGAACATTGTGCCATTTGTGGTGGCCATTTAGGACATGTTTTTGGTGATGGCCCAAAAAACACGACAGGAAAACGTCATTGTATTAACGGTGTTGCATTAAAATTTATACCAAAAAATGAGTAAATTTAAAATAGAAAAAACGGATGAGGAATGGAAAGAACAACTTTCAGACGAACAATATTGGGTTTTGAGAAATAAAGGAACTGAAAGACCTCATTCTGGGAAATATAACCTTCATTTTGAAAACGGCACGTATGTCTGTGCAGGCTGTCATCAACCATTATTTGAAAGCAACAGCAAATTTGATGCCCATTGCGGTTGGCCGAGTTTTGATGATTCCATAAAAGGAACTGTTGAATATGTGATTGACAAATCACATGGCATGATGAGAACTGAGATAATCTGTTCTAATTGTGGTGGCCATTTAGGACATGTGTTTAATGATGGCCCTACACAAACTGGAACTCGTTTTTGTGTTAATTCATTAAGTATCGATTTTAAAAAAGATGAGCAATAGTTACCTTGAAAGTGCCATAAAACAATTTATGTATTACAAAAGTTTAGGAGATAAAACTTTTGATCAATTGAGTTTTGAAGAATTGCAAAAAGAAGTGGTTCATGATGCTAATTCCATTGCCATTATTGTAAAACACTTGGTTGGGAATATGTTAAGTAGATGGACTAATTTTTTGACTGAAGATGGCGAAAAACCATGGAGACAGCGTGATTCAGAATTTATAGGTTCTTACAAAAACAAAGAAGAACTTATTTCAAACTGGAATGTTGGATGGACTTGTTTGATGGATGCCCTAAATTCTTTGACTGAAGTTGATTTAAATACCATTATTTATATCAGAAATGAGGGACATACCATAACTGAAGCTATTAACAGGCAGTTGTGCCATTATTCATATCATATTGGTCAAATTGTTTTCATCGGTAAACTAATTAAAGGTAAGAATTGGCATTCGTTATCAATACCCAAAGGAAATTCAACAAAATTTAATGCTGAAAAATTTAGTAAAGAGAAGAGCAAACGTCATTTTTCAGATGATTTATAAATTTCAATAAAAAAACGGCTGTCTAAAAAGTATGTATTAACCGTTATTACGAGAACTTTTTATTTCGAAGTAATCTATAAGTCAACAACTTGCAATTTACAAATTGCTTCTCCCGATAGCTATCGGGACTCACCATGACGCCTTTTTGGACAGCCTCTATTTTGAGTTTTGCTCAAAAATTATTTTGCAGATAACGCCTGAAGTGTGTAATATCCTGCTTCCCTTGTTATCATGCCTTCATCATTAAAATCATGAATAAACATTAATGGTAATTTTACTTTTTTACCATCAGATTTTCTGGTCATTCTAGCAGTCCACCAGGATTGCACCACTTTAGCATTTCCTAGTTCATATTCCAAATAATCCGGATATCCATTAACATCAATTGCTTCAATAGCCCAGTCTTTTAGCATCCCTAAAAAACCTTCTTTTTCTTCTGCAACGGTATTGGACTCACCATCAGCCATATCTAAATTTGTAAATATGGCATCTTCTGTAAAATAGCTAAAGCCTTTATCAGCATCACTATGCTCTAAGGCAGCAACCATCCTAAGTACTTTATTGATATTTTCATGATGATTATATAAAGTGCCGTTGGTTCTTGTACCATAACTATCTCTAAGATTATCCCAAACTGAATTGTCTTCATATGTAATCATTCTGGAAATTTTATTGTCATTATTCAAAACAAACAACCTATGAACAGGCATATCTATTTTTACTCCTGTTTCATTATTTACACCACGAAATTGATCCCAAGTTTGCACCCAAGACCCGCTTTTATCATATTCTAAAGCATCCGGATAGGCTCCTGGGCTTCTAGATAAACTCATATAAGCAATATTGTTATTCATCCATAATACACCATTTAAAAAGTTTTGCTTGTCTCTCCCTTTTGCATCCGGGTCAGCATTAAAGCCACTAATGGCCCTGAAATCTTTAGTTAAATAACTTGAAACCAAAGCTGTATCACCTTTAACCGTAGCCTGTTGCATGGCTTCTACCACAGTAATAGCTGGATGTTCATTGTAAATGGCACCGTTTTTATTCTTTTGGGAATACATGATGCTGGCAAAAAGCATCACGACAATAATTGCATGTTTTTTCATTTTAATTAAAATTTGATTGGTTAATTTTTTTAAATTTAATTAAAATATTTGAATTTGGGTGAGTTATCCCTTACTTAATTTTTAATATTAAATTCATTCTAAAAGGCTTTCTTTAAAAATAAAATGAACAATACTTTTAATTTCTTTTTTTATAAGGTCTAATAATTAAGCGGGCTTCCCTATCAAAACGAATGTAATTATAAACCCAGTTTATAAATACCACGACCCTATTTCTAAATCCAATAAGAAAGAAAAGATGCACAAACATCCATACATACCAAGCAAAAATACCTTGAAATTTAAATTTAGGTAAATCAACCACAGCTTTATTTCTTCCAATAGTTGCCATAGCCCCTTTATCTTTATAATCAAACGGTACCATAGGTTTTTGTTCTATCAACCGAAGCAAATTATCTCCCAATTGAAGGCCTTGTTGAATGGCAGGTTGCGCCATCATAGGGAGTCCTTTTGGAAATTGGTCATTTTCCATACAAGCCACATCACCAACAGCAAAAATATTATTCAACCCTTTTACCTGATTGAATTCATTTACTAAAATACGTTCACCTTTGTTAATAAATTCAGAACTATCCAGCCCTTTTATAGTAGCACCCTTTACTCCAGCCGCCCATATGAAAGTAAAAGTTTCAAATGTTAAATCAGAGTTGGTGGTAACTAGTTTCCCATCATAATCAGTAACCCGTACATTTTTCCAAACGTTTACACCCAATTCTTCTAAAAAGTCTTCTGCCTTTTTTGATGCATTTGTGCTCATTTCTTTTAGTATTCTGTCACTCGATTGAATTAAATTGATTTGTACCGATCGTGTATCCAAATCAGGGTAATCTTTTGGTAGAATCCCTTTTTTTATTTCAGCCAAAGCACCGGCTAACTCAACGCCTGTTGGACCAGCACCAACTATTACAAAGTTCATCAAGGCATTTCGTTCATTTAAATCAGTGGTCAATAAAGCATCTTCAAAGTTTTCAAGAATTAAGCTTCTTAAATTGAGAGATTCTGGTATGCTTTTCATGGCCATACTATTGGCTTTAATGGATTCATTATCAAAATAATTGGTTTCAGATCCTGAAGCAATCACTAAATAATCAAATTTTAACTTTCCTATATTTGTAATTAACTTATTCTTTATAGTATTAATTTCTTGAACATGCGCCAATCTGAATTGAAAATTGGGAAAATCTTTAAGTATTTTTCGTATTGGATACGCTATAGAATCTGGCTCCAATCCACCCGTAGACACCTGATATAACAAGGGCTGAAACGTATGATAGTTGTTCTTGTCAAGTAAAACCACTTGAACTTCTTGCTTTGATAATTTTTTCGCTAAAGAAATTCCAGCAAAACCACCACCAACGATAACAATTCTCGGAAAACTGGTTTTAGCTATGTTCAGATTTTTATTCATGAAGGCAAAGGTAACAAAAGATACAAATTTATAGTATTGTAAATTCGTAATTCAAAATAGGTTTTGTAATTTCGTAGCTTCATAAAAAATGTACACATGAGTAAATACGATATTATTGTTCTTGGAAGTGGTCCTGGTGGTTATGTAACAGCTATTAGAGCATCACAATTAGGTTTTAAAACTGCTATAGTAGAAAAAGAAAATCTTGGTGGTATTTGTTTAAATTGGGGTTGTATACCTACTAAAGCATTGTTGAAATCTGCTCAGGTTTTTGAATATCTAAAACATGCCGGCGATTATGGTTTATCAGTAAATAAATTTGACAAAGATTTTGATGCGGTTGTAAAACGTAGTCGTGGTGTTGCAGATGGCATGAGTAAAGGTGTTCAATTTTTGATGAAGAAAAATAAAATTGACGTTATTGAAGGTTTTGGAAAACTGAAACCGGGAAAAAAAATAGATGTTAACGGAACAGAATATAGTGCAGACCACATAGTTATTGCAACTGGAGCACGCTCAAGAGAACTACCTAGTTTACCACAAGATGGCAAAAAAGTAATAGGTTATAGAGAAGCAATGACTTTACCTAGTCAACCTAAAAAAATGATTGTAGTAGGTTCTGGAGCTATTGGTGTTGAGTTTGCTTATTTCTATAATTCAATGGGAACGGACGTTACTATTGTAGAATTTTTACCAAATGTAGTTCCGGTTGAAGATGAAGATGTTTCAAAACAATTAGAACGATCCTTCAAAAAAAGCGGAATAAAAATAATGACTTCTGCCGAAGTCACTAAAGTGGATACTTCAGGAAATGGTGTGAAAGCAACCGTAAAAACGAGTAAAGGTGAAGAAGTTTTAGAGACTGATATTATTTTATCTGCTGTTGGAATTAAATCCAACATTGAAAATATAGGATTGGAAGATGTTGGAATTGCTGTTGATAGAGATAAAATTTTAGTGAACAACTTTTACCAGACAAATATTCCTGGGTATTATGCCATTGGTGATGTTACACCTGGGCAAGCATTGGCACACGTAGCTTCTGCCGAAGGTATTCTTTGTGTTGAAAAAATTGCTGGTCAACATGTAGAAGCGTTGGATTATGGAAACATTCCTGGTTGTACCTATTGTTCTCCTGAAATTGCAAGTGTTGGTTTAACCGAAAAGCAAGCAAGAGATAAAGGCTTGGATATTAAAGTTGGTAAATTCCCATTCTCGGCATCTGGTAAAGCTAGTGCCGGAGGTAATAAAGAAGGTTTTGTGAAAGTTATTTTTGATGCCAAATATGGCGAATGGTTAGGTTGCCATATGATTGGTGCTGGCGTAACCGATATGATTGCAGAAGCCGTTTTAGGAAGAAAATTGGAAACCACAGGGCATGAAGTATTAAAAACAATACATCCGCATCCAACTATGAGTGAAGCGGTTATGGAAGCTGTGGCTGATGCCTATGGAGAAGTGATTCATTTGTAAAAACCCCCTCCTAACCTCCCCAAAGGGGAGGGATTCTTACTTATGGAAAAATAAAACAAAGAGGCTGTCTGAAAAGTCAAGTTTTACGTCATTGCGAGTCCCGATAGCTATCGGGA
>TARA_R110002050_G_scaffold261097_1_pt1 | contig 21785 bp, 18 predicted proteins | sample TARA_R110002050 | Tara Oceans TARA_R110002050 (sample SAMEA4396988) | marine metagenome | biome: Polar Biome; feature: [DCM] deep chlorophyll maximum layer (ENVO:01000326); material: water (ENVO:00002006), including particulate matter (ENVO:01000060) such as... | depth 25 m
GAATCATTAGGAAGCAGTCACTCTGATATCGGGATTTTTTCCCGAGTAGGGAAGTTCTTCCCATTATTCCTCAGTTTCGTGCTTATAGAGGGCTGAAAAATTAATGACTTTTTATCACGTTATACTTGATTGCAAGCCGCACTAACTCTACTGATGAGTGAAAACCAAGCTTCTGTTTCAGCATTGTCTGGTAATTCGCGACGGTTTTTTGTCCTAAATTCAATGTTTCCGCAATATATTCCAGTGCATGACCTTCTGCTAACAACCGGAAAACTTCAAATTCTCTTACTGTTAAACGTTGTATCGGGTCTTCTGATCCGGAAACACTTTGCAATGCTATACGTTGTGCCATTTCTGAACTAAGGTAACTTTTACCATCCATCACCTGGCGGATGGCTTTGACGATATCTTCAGAATCACCTGATTTGGCAAGATAGGCTGCAGCTCCGGCACTCATTGACTGAACCGCCAGTGTAACGTTTTCATGCATGGAAAACATTATCACCTTTGCTTTGGTATAACGCACCAGAATACGTCTAAGGGCTTCCAGGCCACCAATTCCCGGCATGCTCATATCCATAATAAGGATATCAGGATCAAGTTCCGTATACATTTGATATGCCTGTTCGCCACTGGTTGCTTCGCCAACAATGTGCATATCATCATTACGCTCAAGCATTCTTGCAAGGCCAGATCTAACCACTTCGTGATCATCAGCCAGTAAAACTCGGATCTCGTTCTTCATTCAGCAGTACCTTGGGTTGGAAAAGTCGCGGAAAGCGTAAATCCATCACCATGGGCTGACGTAATATGAAAACTCCCTGACAACGCTTCTACTCGCTCTCGCATTCCAGTTAAACCATAACCTTTATTCGAACTACTGGGATGATAACCGTTTCCGTTATCATTTACACTTATATCTATTAAATCATTATTGCAACTTAAACTGACTTTTACTTCAACATTTTCAGCCCCGGCGTGCCGGCTTATATTGGTTAAACTTTCCTGAACAATACGATATATGGTCAATTGGCGGGTTTCATCAAGCTGGTTGAAATCGCCCTCTATGCTGAGTTTTGCATGATGCTGTGGATGACGAAGTACCCAATCATTAAACAACTCTGAAATAGCACCATGTACCCCTAATGCCGTTAGTTCGGGTGGACGTAATCGTTGTAACATTGAACGGACAATCACTGTCATCCGACGGTGAACAGAATCAATAGCTGCCGCACTGATCTTTGCTTCGTCCAGAGAAGCTGAGTGTTTAATCGTATTTATATCGAATTGAATAGCTGTCAAATGTTGTCCTATCTCATCATGTAGTTCAGCTGATAAACGCTTTCGTTCAGCTTCTTGAATCGTGATCAGCTGTTGATTCAAGACATCAATTTTTTGATCCGTATCCAGATAGCGTTGTTTTAGCAATTTCAGTTGCCGATTAACGGCTAATAATTGATTTAATCGAAGCAAAGCAAATGGTGTTCGTGCCGGTGGTGTCTGTTTATTTTTCTTGGGTAACATTTCTGACACGGGCAATAAGATTAATGAAGCAATTATTGCAATGAGTACACTACCAACCAAAAAAGTCAGAATTAATGGCATTAATGATTTTCTGATATAGCTTCTAATATCATCCCATTCGGCACTGAAATTGGGCCGGATAACAATATCCCCGAGATGCTGCTCAGCAAACATAATCGGCGTCGTAATAATTTCAGTATGACCAAGATAGTCTTTAAGGCTGTTTTCCAGCCACAAAGGTAAACCAGTTAGTAAATTGCTGGTGAGGGGGTGGTTTGAATCAAGTAATTCGCCATTACTTGCGATCAATTCAATATCGACGTGCTGTAATTCTTTGAGATCTTCTAAATGAAAGCGTGAAGTCCATTGTGAGACGGGAATATTTTTCTGTGATAACTCCGCTTCCAAACGGGCAAGCTGTGCCTCTATAGCGTAGTTTGCAACTTCATTAGAAACATCAAGTTCATGATCAACTCTCAGGCGAAGGTCATCAAGTGTACTTTTGACACCAATACTACACATTATGATAAATACCATCACAATGATGAGATTAACCTGGAGAATCAGGTTCACAAGCTAAAATCCATAAAATGCACTTCGTTAAAACTACAGAAAACATTAGGGTCTGTTGATCTTTCAGAGCCGCTTCTGATGTGGCTAATAGATCAAAAAACTCTAAGATTATAGTATGCGGCCAACGAACTGCAGCCTACAACTCGTTATTGATGTGACAGAGAACTCATAAAGCATTATCTGAGTTAGTATGTTGAACATCCAGACACTATTTCATAAAAAGCAGATTGGCAAGCGATAAAGTCTAACGCATGCGGTCAATCAGGCTTCCAGCAATCCACTTCGAATAGCCAGTCTGGCTAGCTCAGCGGAGTTTGAAACATTGAGTTTTTGTTTAATATTGGTGTGGTGAGTTCCCACTGTTTTGGGGCTGAGATTCAAAATATCGGCAATTTCGTTCACGGTCTTGCCTTCGGCTAAAAGACGAAATACCTCAAACTCGCGCTGGCTGAGCACATCAAGCGGATTTTCTGACCCGGTTAACTTTTGCATCGCCAGTTGTTGAGCAATTTCCGGGGCAATACATGTTCTGCCCATAGAAACCATTTCAACAGCTTTTAACATGGCTTCAGGAGCGCTGCGTTTGGGGATAAAACCTAATGCACCGGCTTGCATGGCGCGAGTGGTAAATACACTATCTTCATGCACACTTAACACCAGAATTTTGGCTGAAGGTTCGCGAGCAATAATCCGTTCAATTGCCCCGACACCGCCAATCCCCGGCATGGAAATATCCATCACCACCACATTTGGATGATATTTGGCAAAATCCTGAACAGCCTGTTCCCCTGATCCCGCTTCAGCAACTACATCAAATTTGTCACCATCTTCAAGTAAACGACGAAAACCTGCGCGAACCAATTCATGATCATCAACCAATAAAACCGTTATTTTATTAAGACTCATGGTGAACGTTTACCCCCAGTGGTATGGTAATAGTCAGGTTGACTCCTGCACCTAACTGACTTTCCAAATCAAAACTTCCCCCCAGACTTTGCGCTCTTTCCCGCATGCCTAGCAAGCCAAAATCGACGTCAGAGTGAAAATCATTGACGACCATGCCTTTTCCATCATCGCGAATATTAATCTTTAACTGATCTGAAAATTCACTTTTATCGCGTATCACTTTCACCATAATATTTTCAGCATCCGCATGGCGAACGGCATTGGTTAATGCTTCCTGCACGACACGGAATACCGTCATATTTGTTGCTTCATCAAAGCCATTTAACTGGCCTTCTGTAATCAAATTAAACGTAATCTCAGGCTGACGCTGTTGCCATTTACTGATGCTCTCCTGCAATGTAGCCATCAGCCCCAGATCATCCAACGGGCTCGGCCGCAGACGAGTTATCATATTATGTACAACATCATATATATGACTGGCCGTATCTATAATTGCCTGGGCACTTTGATAAATTTTCCTATCTGTTTCTTCTGAGCGGTTACGAATTAACACCGCATCAGTTTTAATTGCCGTCAAACATTGTCCCAACTCATCATGCAATTCCCGGGCTAAATGCCGACGTTCGGCTTCCTGAACCTGATCCATGTGCTTGGTTAAAAGCCGGGTTTCATAAAGCTGGGCACGGGCTTTTTCGGCCTGTTTATGCTCGGTAATATCACGCAACGTACAAATCATACCCGCAACACAACCATCATTTTCGGTTAAAGGTACGGTAGATATTAATAAGGAAAGCTGTTCGCCATCACCCCGTTCAAGTGTCGTTTCCAGATTTTCCACTGATTGGAAGCCATTTAAAATATCAATAATACTGTTGCGATCTTCCTGAAATGGCATGGAAGCCAATGATTCACCTAATAAATTCGGTATATCGGCAAATAGTCTTTCCGCTGCGGCATTACAAAAGGTGATGTAACCGGCATGGTCCAAAGAAAGTATCGCGTCACCTGATTGTTTCACCAGCATCGCTAAACGGCGATTTTCGGTCGTACTTTGTTCCAGGGCATCTCCGACCCGATTAAAATTCTGGCTAATCTGATCCATTTCTCTCAGCGAAAAACGGGGTAGTCGCATATGCAGGTCACCCCGTTCAAAACCAGCCAATGCATCCAGCAACCGTTGTAATGGTCTGATTACCCAGCCCACACCCCAGTAAATGAAAAAGGCAACCACCACAAAAATAATCATGCCCAGCGCCATAATGGCGCGAATATCTTGCCAGCGCTCACTGATTTCCTGCATGGGAGCAGGGTAAATAACCATATGGCCAGTACCAAAGCGTTTGGAAAGGGGTGAAAGATCGGGGAACAATAACTTAACAAACCAGGCTGGAGGCTGGACTGACAACTCTTTCTCAGGTGTGCCTTCAAAAAGCAGCCCTTGGCGATCAAACAACAGAATATGCAGACTGCGAATTTCGCTTAAAGCTCGAACTAATTCATGCATGTGCTCACTGACACTGGTATTGCGAGTAAGCGTACCTCCCGCCAGCGTAACAGTGATAATGTGTGCAGTTGCATCCATAGTTGAAGTAACTTCAGCTTCAACAGACCGTTTGGCGTTGGTTATCAGAATTGCGGCACTGCCCAGCATTGATAACAAAAGCAAGATGGCAAAAAATAAATTGGCGCGAAGTTTCAGGCTCATACCACTTTGGTTTCCGTTGTTCCCTTGCCACCCAGATTATCCACCCAGCGAAGACTGATTGTATCCCCCACCTGTCCTCCTTTGAGTTGGAAGGCAAAATAAGGATTCCGTGAAGTTGCCGTACCACATTTCACCGTTAATACTTCTTCCTGGTTACGCCAGCAGCGAATGTCCTGAATGAACTCTGCCGGAATCAGTTCTTCCTGTTCGTTTTTGCCCCGCCCTGTATGCATTGGATGGGACAATAAAATTCTGATCAGCGTATTACCATCCAGTAATTTGGCCCGTATTCTATCTCTGGTTTGGGTTGTCATCAGGCACACCCACCAATATCAATCTCTACATAACGACTGGTTCGGTAAAGCTTGCCGTCGGCTCTGACCATGGCAATTATCTCTGAATCTTCGGCGACTTTGAGCATTGTTTTAAAGGGAAAGCTGACCGCTGAAGTCGGTTCAAGAGCCATTGCCAGAGGAAAAGGGTTTTTCTCCACCAATAACGCCACTCGCTGAATATTTTCCAGACTGCTGCTGATTTCAACCGGAACACTGGCCCCATTCACAGCATAAGTAGGAGGAGAGCCAATCGTGAATTGAATGGCTTCTTCATTAACCTCTTCTGCTTCTCCAAGAAACGTTAAAATCGCATCTTCCAATGTTTCTGCGTTGAAAGCATCCTGAGGCCAATGTGCTAACAGAGTTCTTGGAGCCATTAAACCACTTGCCGCTACCAAAGCCAGCGTTGAAGCAGAGATGGATTGCTTTATTAATTTTCGACGATATTCATCAAAATTATCTCTCATCGAATTTCTTCCATCATCGCGATATCCGTTTCAATCTGTCGTAAACGTGAGCTGATTTTAGCGAGTTCAAACTCATCACCTCGGGCATAGTCTGCTGCAATTCTGAGCTGATCTGCTGCCTGCATCAACTGTCCAGAACTATGATAATGCTCTGCCAGCCAGACATGTGATTTACTTTTCTGCCCCATGTCACCGTAAGCTTTGGCCAATAATCTGTATAAATCTGCAGAGGCTTCACCGACATCCAGTTGACGCTGCAAAATAGTAATCGCTTTACGTGGTTGATTTGCTCTCAACAAGGCTTGTACTTGCTTGATAGAAAGCGCCCAGTCATCCGGATAAACTCGCTGAAAATCATTATAAATTGCCAACGCGGCATCCATTCTTCCCAACGCAATTTCGATATCCGCCAGCACCAGATGATAGCTTAACTGATTATCATCCAAATCAATTAAGTCATTAATTTCGTCACGAGCCTGGGTATAGTTACTATTTTTCAATAATGCCAGTGCATAACCATATCGCGTGACAGATTCATCTTCTGCTGTGTTGTCTTTCAGCTTATCTTCATATGTTTTGATTAATTCACGCAGATTTGAAGATGTCATCACACGCACTTTTTCACGCATCAGATAAAACTTTTTGGTATCTCTTATCTGGGGCCGTGGCTCAAGATTGGCAGCACGTCCACGGGCATCTGCAATACGGGAGACTGTGATTGGGTGGGTTCTGAGAAATTCCGGAATCTGGTTGCCACCATAGAAGCGTCCTGCAATCTGCAACCGCTCAAAAAAACGTGGCATAGCATTGGGATCAAAACCCGCATTGACAAGCGTTTGCATGCCCAAATTATCAGCTTCAGCTTCATGTGCCCGACTGTAATCCAGTTGCATTTGCACATTGCCAGCCTGTACCGCCATGATGGCAGCAGACCCGGCACTGGGATCAGCCACCCCCAATAAAGCCGCAGCAATCATCGCAGCGGTCATCGGAATACTCATGCGTTTGGAACGTTCGAAATTACGTAGAATGTGACGTTGGGTAACGTGCGCGATCTCATGCGCCATGACCGATGCCAGCTCACTTTCTGCTTCACTTGTCAGCATCAGACCGGTATGAATGCCAATAAAACCGCCTGGCGCGGCAAAAGCGTTCACCGAATTGTCGGGCACAACAAAAAAGGTAAAAGAACGACCGGGATCATCACTATTCGTTACCAGACGATGTCCAAGTGAATTGATATAACTATTCACTTCCGGATCATCAACCAGCGTCACCGATTGTTGCAGGCTCCAGTAAAAAGACTGGCCGACCTGATATTCTTCCACTGGCGATACCAGCGCACCCGCACTGTCCCCCATTTCTGGCAACGCGATATCCAAGTTTGCCTGGGCAATGCTTTGATTGCTCATCAAAAATATAAATGTAGCGAAAAGATATTTCATAACGCCTATAGACCTTGGCTCAATAAGACCGGTTCCGCAAAGACAAAAACGCCGCTTACGTTTATCATGTGAGCGGATATTTTAAAGGAAATCAGTATGTCAGATTTTGATACAGAAATTGATACATCAGGTTTAAACTGTCCACTTCCAGTGCTTAAAGCGCGTAAGATGCTCAACGAAATGTCCGCCTCTCAGCGACTACGGCTCATTTGTACCGATACTGGCGCTTTAAAAGATATTCCGGCCTTCTGCAAAATGACCGGTAATCCGCTGCTTAGTAGCGACCAAGTCGACGGAAAACTGTATTTCATCATCGAAAAAGGGGCATGACTGCATGGCCAAAAAACTCGCCATAATTGCAAGTAAAGGCACGTTGGATGGTGCTTACCCACCATTTTTACTGGCCTCCACAGCAGCGGCGTTAGGGTTTGAAGCCAAAATATTTTTTACCTTTTACGGTTTGCAATTGCTTAAGAAAGATTTGTCTCTTAAAGTCTCTCCTTTAGGCAACCCTGCCATGCCCATGCCTGTTCCGGTCCCCAGTATCGTTCAAATTATTCCAGGGCTTGAAGCCTTTGCTACCTGGATGATGCAACGCAAACTGAAAAAGAAAGGCGTTGCCAGTGTTGCTGAATTACGTGAGATTTGTCTGGAGTCAGATGTTGAATTAATTGCCTGCCAGATGACTGTCGATTTGTTTGATTTTAAAAATTCAGATTTTATCGATGGAATCAGTCATGGAGGCGCTGCCACCTTTCTGGAATTTGCCAGCGAAGCCGATATAACTTTATACATCTGAACAACCGTATTCGGTTTGGAATAGGAACAGCTTTATGCAATTTGTCTGGAAGACTTTTTTAAAAGGTTTGGCGACAGCATTACCCGTCACCCTGACGCTTTACCTTATTTATTGGTTGGCTGTTACAGCAGAACGTGCATTACGCCCGATAATGATCGCCATTTTACCCTATGACTTTTACTGGCCAGGACTGGGGCTATTGGCGGCTATAGGGTTAATTTTTGTGATTGGCATTGCTGTTAATGCCTGGCTAGTCAAAAGATTGTTTGATATTGGTGAATCCATTCTGGATCGCATTCCGCTGGTGAAATCGATTCATGGTGCATTACGAGATTTCACGCGTTTTTTCTCTCGCGAGAAACAGCAGGAAAGTCTCAGCAATGCTGTTGCAGTCACCATCGGTGGAGTTCAGCTGATTGGCTTTCTGGTTAAGGATAACGTTAGCCATGTATTGGGCATGGAGGACCAGGAAAATGATCTGGTCGCCATATACCTGCCAATGAGTTATCAGGTTGGCGGCTATACAATTTGCGTTTCACGAGATCAGGTTCGGTCGTTGGAAATGTCGAATGAAGACACTATGCGCTGGATCCTAACCGCAGGACTTTCGGACAGTGAAACAGAAAGCCATCAGCCAAAAATTATTGTTGAAAAATAACTTTTACATGACATCTGACAAAGGATTGTCTTTACTTTCTCATTTGCCCCATATCCATTAACTAGTGGGATTTTTATTCCTTTACCAACCTCAACTATCCCAATCTAATAAAGCTACTACTAACCAATAAATTTGTTACAAAAAATGAAGGTTCTAAAAATTGATGGAGGATATGCGAACGCCTCTCCCGCTATTTTTCATTCCCAATCAGAAATAATCTATTGATTATTAGTGGTGTCCCTGACAGGAGTCGAACCTGTGGCCTTCCCCTTAGGAGGGGGACGCTCTATCCATCTGAGCTACAGGGACATCGGCGGCAATTATAACAGGGCTGTTTTCAACAGACGAATACATAACCCTCTGAACGGATGCGGACCGGCCGCCAATAAAAAAAGCCCCTCAACGGGGGCTTTGAAATTTCATTTAAAACTCTAGACATATCTTACCAAAATGCTGATTTGTCTCCTGGTATTCAAATGCCTGCACGATGTCTCGCAAAGCAAATACGCGATCAACAATGGGTTTCATTTCATTGACCTCGATGGACTTAATCATTTCCTGTTGCTGGACTCTGCTGCCGACAAGAACGCCCTGAAGTCTGGCTTGTTTGACAAATGACTTTACGATATTTATCTCACAAGTCTGTCCGGAGAGAATACCAATTAATGAGATTTGACCAGCTACACGGATAGCATTCAGAGACTGCTCCAATGTCTCAGCCCCACCAATATCTATGACATGGTCAACGCCTTTTCCTTCATTGAGCTCTCGGGCCAGGAAGCCCCATTTGGGTTCTTTTTTGTAATTAATCACATGATCCGCCCCCAGCGCTTTAAGCCGCTTGAGTTTTTCATCGCTAGATGAGGTGGCAATCACTTTCGCACCTGCCATTTTGGCAAACTGTAAGGCGAAAATGGATACGCCCCCGGTACCTTGAAGCAGCACAGTGTCACCGGACTTGAGCTGATTAAAATCAAACAAAGCGCGCCATGCCGTCAGGGCTGCTGTCGTTAATGTTGCAGACTCGGTATGAGACCAGCCTGAGGGTGACTTGGTGAAAGCTTCAGCTTTTGCCGTGACATATTCTCTGGCATAACCATCGACTCCATCACCCGGCACTGTTGCAAAACCATCAACGACAGGTTCACCATTTAACCAAGATGGGAAAAAGGTACTGACGACGCTATCACCAACTTCAAATTCGGTTACGTCCGGTCCCACCTCTATTACTTCACCGGCACCATCAGCCATCGGTATTCTTTTCTCTGATGCAGGCCAGAGTCCCTTGACGACGGCATAATCGTGATAATTTAGCGAGTTAGCATGAAGTTTGACCATAATTTCGCCGCTCCTAGGTGATTTTGCTTCTGATTCCCCTACGCTAACTTTATCAAAGCCACCACCCGCCTCGACGAAAATTGATTTACCTTTCATGTATGTTCTCCAGTTTATCGAAACATACAAACTAACATTCAGGTTACAATAGTCAACCAGTTAACTTTTTGTAACCTACAAATCATTATGAGAGAAAACGACCAGACGTGTTATAAACCCTGCCCAGTTGAGCGGGGGATGAGAATTATTGGTAATAAATGGACCGGCTCAATTTTGTGGCACCTGAAAGATCACCCCATGCGCTTTAATGAAATTGCGAGACAACTTGCCGGGGCCAGTAAAAAAGTCCTGGCAGAACGGTTGAAGGCAATGGAAGAAAATAAACTTATCACCAGAGAAGTGATCGCAAGTAAACCTGTCGCCGTCCAATATACCATTGTGGCCAGAGGATTGAGTGCATTGACTATCCTAGAAGAACTAAAAAATTGGACGCTTGAAAATGGGCTTTAGCTTATCTTGTATTGGACGCTCTATCCATCTGAGCTACAGGGACATCGGCGGCAATTATAACAGCCGTGGTCATAGCTATGAAGCGGACTTCGAGTTGAACAGAAGTCGACCGGCGGCGGCTCGGCTGTATGTCCTCTGCTATTGTTTAGAAACGTCCAAAACAAACACGTCAATTAGCCCTTTTAATTCAGATGTCAGTGTTTTTTCTAATCTGCTTTTAAGCTCATCAGCACTGCCGATGCCATGTTTTTTACGACCCGCTACTTTCTCATCACTACCAAACCATATTATAAGGAAAATGCCTTGATGCTCGGCATCAGGGTGAATAGAGTAGCGCTCATGTAGTTGTGCTGAAGCAGCTGTATATAATTCATCATGCCATTGCCCTTTGACCTCTGTTACAAGCAATCGTCTTCTACCACCGATCATCTTGGAGGCAGTAAAATCACATCGATTTGCAGACTTTAATTGGTGCTCCGGGGTGATAATAATGCCTCGGGGCTCCAGTCTGAGGTTTAGGCGTTCAGCAATAATCTCCGTCGCTCTAACTTCACCCAACCGTTCACCTTTCTCATAAAACCGGTCGGCCGAGTTGAACTCTCCTCCACAGAGCACTTTTTGGAAATCTTGCAACTCTTGAAGAATCAGTTGACGCAATCCCTCGACAGTCACTATTTCATCAAGGTCTAAAGTCTGAACAATTTCCCTTGGCTCGGGTGGTTTAAAGTCGCGTAGTGCTCTCTTTCTAATTTGCCCAGCATGAATACTCTTCAAATCATTGTGAAAATCTATGAAACGTGATTCAGCAAGAAGCCTCTCAAGCACAGGAATCGCAGCATCTGGATCATCAGAATCGATAGACCATATAATATCGGTCAAGAAGCGGTATGCAATTTCCTCTTTAGGACTGCCTGTACCCCAATTGTTTGGCAAATCAACCTTAGGCCATTTATCAATAAAGGCTTCAAGAATAGCTTCAATTTTAGTTGAGGTCAGCTTTGGCCAATATGGACGCTCACTTCGATTAAATCGCCCAGCTAGTCTTTCGAATATAATTAAAGTGTCTTTATCAGCTTTGAGCCAACCCCAGTATGTTGGGGGTGGCTCAGTAAGAAAATACCAAGCCCGAACTAACCAAAATGTTCGCTTATTTTCAATTTCTTCATCACCAGATGGTTCGGGAAAGCTAGTCATGTAATGTTTACATCGTTCCGCAATAACCTTGTTTAACTCATCGCGACAAACTTCTTTTGCCGCTATCTCAAAAAGCGTATCTAGTGCTGCAAGTTCTATCTCATCAAATGTTTTGAGCCATTCAATAGAAAGTGCGGAGCGTAAGCCAGTGAATATATCTTCACTTCGAAGCATCCAGACCTGAGGGTTTGGACAGCCCTCATGTGCTAATTGTGGTTCAACATACTGCCTAAGAAAGTCCTCAGCGGACCGGATGTCAGGAAAAATCAGTCGATCAACTTCAGTTCGTAAATTCTCTCTATCTTCTTCAGATATGGCCATATAGCCCATCTGGATATTGGTTCGAAGCGCCCTTAAAAGACGTAGGTCAACCTCTTCCAAATCCCCCTCAGCCTTCAAAATCTCTAAGCAAGCGGCAAAGAGGATAGTTACTGAGTATAATCCCTGCGAGGCGCATTGAAGCTCAGCGAGTCGCTGAAGATCAGGAACGTATTCGTCGATAAAGTCGAGGCAATTTCTGAGTGCATTTCTCACAAGCCTTTCATCGCCAAATTCCTGCTCAATTTTGTCCGGACTATTAAGCGCCAACTCAGCAAAGCGAACCAGCAAACTCCAATGACGGCCACCTTCTACCAGTTCTCGGTTGTCTTGAACATATTTGATGTTGTGAACGCGAACCTTGTTTTCTTTTACTAGACGACGTTTTGCTTTTCGCTTATGCCTAAAATCCAATCTTAGTTCGTCTTTTTTGTATCGTTCTGCAGCAAGGTTAGACTTAGCCCACTCTCGCATGAATGCCTGCTTCATGGAAGCTTGCTCACGCATGTGTCGACGTAAGTTGTCAGAGCCTAGTTTTTTATCTCTATAAAAATTATGAGTTGCTATAAAACTTGCCCATAAATCCAGGTTATCATTTTCAAATGCCAAATCGGCTATAAATCGATAGTCGTCAGGTTTAAAGCACAGGCCATTGTGGGCGCGAGCACTAAACTTTTGTACCTTTGTCTTAAATATCTGGTCTCGGTCTGTCATGCTCTGGAACACATAAGCGATGATACCTTGGCGAAGTTCATCATTTTCTTGGAGAGCATGAACCGAATGGCTATCTGTAGATGACTTTTGTTTGTGAAAGTTAAGGTTTCCAACCCATTGCCAGACACGTCCAGGTTCATATGGTGGATTCGACACTTCGAAGTAATGGTCTAGCATTAACCCAATTATCTTGCTGATACCATTTCTGCAATAACACTGGATATATTTCTTACCACACCTACATGCTAAATCTTTAGTTAAATTATCTAGGAGCCTCTCGACCAGTGCCGGTGTCAGACTCGTAATTAATTGATTTATGAAATATCGCCCACCGATCACTCGTTCTCGTTGATTAGGATCCTCAGGGTAAAGGCCCACACAAGCCTGAAAAAATTCAACTAGATATGTGAACTCGAATGTGTCTGGCCCTACTCTTTTGATGATGTTAGCAACAACGGTCAATGAAGGTTGACTTGCTTCAGAAATTAAAGCGTCCAAGTCATCACTTATCTCCCAATCCTTTAAATCTAGCAGGCAGTTACTTGCTAAGATGCGATTAGATTCACTTTCCAATGGCAGTAGCACTATTTGGCGCAAATCTTCCTTCAACAACCTGATTGCTGGTGACCCAGACAACATTTCCAGTATCAAATTACGTAACTGACCATTATTTCCGGCCGACAGAAGTGGTTTGATCTCATCCAAAACTTCATCTGTGAAAAAACCAGCAACACTGAACCTGCGCCAAAAGTCGCCTCTTCTGAAGTATGGGTCAATAGACTCGATTTCTTTCAGCTTTTGAATTAGCAATCGCTTAGAAGAATGAATAAGCTGTGAGGGGTCTCCATTGGCAAGTACAGCATAAGGATCAAGTTCAATTGCGGCCTCTTGGATTGGCTTATTACCCAATGCTGCCATCCAGCCCAGCAAACCTCGTAACTCATCTCTTACGATAGAATTTGGAGCAATAATGGGTAAACATTTGCTCAATGTAAGAGGATCTGACGAATTTGCTATTCTTTTTGTTAGATAATCTGCAGCACAGTACTCGGAGACAATTTTGTGTACGTGACGATGATGATCTGCAACATCACTGAGCGTAAAAAGTCGAGTTGCCAGAATAGCTTCCGCACTAGCACCATAATTACAAAGTGAAGCTAGTAGAGGGTAAATCCTGTCCTCTGCCACTTCCGTAGTACTAACCCCTTCAGCACCTGACAACAATAGCTTGGCGAAAACTTCAGATGCGATCTCTATTTTTTGATTAGTCGAGATTTGCGAACCAACCCGAGCTACAGTGCTGTTAACCTCTTTTGCTAATCGTTCGACTGCTTGAACAAAAATTGAACGCTTGTCTTTGAAATGTCCCTCGCTTTCTACGTATGCATCAGCAAACAATTTCAAAAACTGTGGGTTTGGAAGTAGAGTTTCGAGATCAAAGCGAGACACTTCAGCCTGAAACGAAGAGAAATCTTTTCTTTGCAAATGATGCTCATAGATAGCTTCTTGTTCAGCATCATTTAACTCACACAATCTAACTACCGAGGGAAGAAGTCCAAAATATTCCTTGAATGTGTGTGTTGCAGCTGCATCCCACTCACTGGAACGACTGGAAATTATAAGGTGAGTGGGATTTGATTTTCTAGCATTAACCAATATCTGATGTATTCCAGTTTTATCTATTTTGGCTAACTCATCAAACGCATCAATTACCAGCGGACAACTCTCCGTAGTAGCCCCTACATGACCAAAAAAATTTGCCGTTACAGCAGAGGTTCCTAATTTGTTAGCAAGACTATTCAATAGCTCTGTTTTACCAGCACCAGGCTCAGCCAAAACAACAATGAATTTTGAGTCTGCCAGAAGCTCATCTTCAGTGTATGTCTTATCTAAAACTAAAACTTTACGTGGTAGATAGAAGTCACGTGTCATAGTGTAATTTTGGTTTGCGTACATTTCATCGTTCCAGAGCCTAAACGAAAGCTTACTTAAACGCCATCCTTGGCTTCCTACCTAGGCTTGCTAAACTGTCTTAAATCAAGCCACAGAGCCGATCATGGACTATAAACAGAAGCTTACCCCTTCCCTCGCTATCAAGCTCAGTCAGACCAAAACTGATAAGCATTTTGAGGTGACGGATACTGTAATTCCCGGCTTTAAATTGAAGCTGTATATCTCTGGCACGATGACTTTCAGCCTAATGTATACCGCTCCCGATGGTCGTCGGCTTCGTTACACGATGGGTACCTACCCAGCTCTATCCATTCCAACCGCTCGTAAGATTGCTGAAAAGCTCTACGCCGAAGTTAAGCTTGGTCGTGACCCTCAGCGTGAAAAGCAAACAGCCCGTGAAGTGAAGCCAGTGCCAAAGCTGGGCGATTTCATTAACGACACTTATCTGCCTTGGTTTACCACACACCACAAAGCACCCAAAGCAAAACTTCCTTTTAACCAATTCAAGCATCTGTTCAGTAAGCGTCTGGATAAAGTAACTGCATGGGATATTGAAAGCTGGCGGGCAAAACGTCACAAAGAAGGTTTAAACGCGACCACCTCCAACCGATATATCGGTACGCTCAAAGCAATGTTCAACAGAGCAGTCGAATGGGAAGTTATTGAGCAGAATCCGATCGCAAAGGTAAAAAAACAGAAGTCGGATAGTCGTGCGATCGTTCGTTATCTCTCAACTGATGAAGAAGCACGTCTCAGAGCTTCCCTGAGATCGCGTGATCGTCGTTTAGCTGAATCTAACCCCTTTTATGCTGGTGGCCGTTTCGTGAGCTTAAAAGCGATCTTGGGCGGTTATGCCGATCACATTCATCCGATGATATTGCTATTGATGAATACCGGCATGAGACGTGGCGAAATGTTTAATCTCCGTTGGCAAGATGTGGATTTCGTTAATAAGCGAATAACGGTTATTGGTAATACATCAAAAACCGGACAAACACGTTATATCCCGCTTAACGTTGAAGCGTTTAACGTTTTACAAATGTGGTCAAAACAAACCCAACGTGAAACCGGATTTGTATTCATTGGAAAGAACGGTTCACGTTTCACGAATATCGATAAAGCATGGAAGGTTTTATTACGTGAAGCCAAAATTAACGATTTTCGTTTACACGATTTACGTCATCACTTTGCGAGCCGATTGGTATCTGCAGGTATCGATTTGAACAGCGTAAGAGAGTTACTGGGTCATAGTGATATTAAAATGACACTCCGTTACGCTCACTTAGCTCCGGGACGTTTAATTGATGCTGTTGCTGTGTTAAATCAATAAACAACATTCGTTTAATTAAACGATCCTGAACGTCTTTTCTAGACGCATTAATTTCTTCCCGCTACACCTCTACAAACCCAATTAAATTAAGGCCCCATAATGATCATACAGATCGTTCTAATAGGGTTTTTACGGCTGAAATTCGCCTCATTCCGCATATTATGGGTAAGGTTTAATCGTAACTCAAAAATCCCTCTCTGACTTATCTTCCCCCGACATGAAGCACCAAGCAGAAGATATAATTCCATCCGGAAAATAAAAAGTCCTAGAAATTACCGAAGTACTTGAAGGTGATGCCGCCTTTAAATTCCACCTCCCGGAAAAACAGCCTTATAGAGCCGACAATACTCGGAAGTAAAGTTAGAAAAAAACGCAGAGCGGCTTTAAGGCCGAAGGCCGTGCCGCTCCACTCTTAAGATTTATTCTTTATTTCTTTTATACTCTTAGCACACACATTCATAACAAAAAACATAAATTACAATCACTTAAAATCAATAACTGGTGTAATAACTGGTTCCATAATTGGTAACTAAACTAGAGGGATATTAGAAATTTACTATCAACCTCAGCAAGAGCTTCGTTGGTAGATTTCAACTTTTTCATAAAATTACTCGGAGTTATTTTTTCCCCTGATAGAAGTTTATAAATATCCGCCATAGCAGTTGGTGATCTGCTTAGTGTTAAATAAGCACTTCTCCATATATTCAATCTATCCTCAAGATTGCTAATTAATTTAGCACCTCGATGTGGATTCTGTGTTGCAGCATCTATTAGGTCCAACCTTACGCCATCAATTTTTTGTTCTATTCTCGAAAGCATTTTTTTTACGTTCTTTGTCTTAATTACAACTGTTTCTATCTGCATTTCAAAAGTTAATGCCATAAATTGTGCTTTTTTTTCGGCAGTTAAATTTGATGAGGCAACTCGGAATGCATGGGAATAATCAAACTCTTTTGACTTCATCACATGTAAAAATAGATTGTCAAAGCGTCTGGTGGCTCTGTGATCTGGATACTTTCTTCTAATCCACTCCAGATCGAATATTTGAACGTCTCGGTTAAAATTAGTAACTGTCTCGTCCCACCCGTCAATACTAATAGAGGCTGTAGGCCGCATATTCCTTCGACGCGGAGCTATGTCTCGCATTGATAGTAAAATATTACATATGTAGAAATTTAAACGATTTACCTCGTCATAAGATCTTGGGGAGATACTATTAAGTTCTTCCATTAATTCAGACGAGGTCATATTGAAACGACGCTCAAGATTTTTTCTGCTTTCAGAATTCTTTACTTGCGTTAAATCCTTCAAATATTTTGAAAGCTTTATGCCCGGATTATTGTCCTGCCCCTCATGCACTTTATTGTAGTAAAGCTCTTTGGATTCCTCTCTATCTTCATCTTCATCCAAGTCGATACTTATTTCTGGCATAAAAAAGAGATCGTCAGGATTGGGAATACCCAACTTTCTTCGTTCCCGATTTCTTTTTTTACTCTCCTTTGATTCTTCCTCAATTAAATCCATTAAGTCTTGCAGGTTAAAATTGGTTTCTTCATGTGAATCTTTCATTTTGAGCTCCTTTTATATTTCATTTAAAGAAGCTAACTAATTATTCACACACTTTTAGGCATTGGAATAGGAGAAGTAACATTGCCAACAAAACTCCTCGCTATGCATTGGTACATAAAGGTTACAAAAAAGCCCTCTGCGGATGGGATACAAGCTTATGAGTTTTTTTGCGCTTGGGGGCTAAGATCAACTTAAGGTCAACGTTAAACAGGGTTTACAGAGCAAAATTATATGTGACGTTGATGTTTGGTCACCTTCTTAGCCTCAAAAACACCACTCCGGCAGTTAATTTGGTATCTTCCATTCTTGATAAAGAAGAAAAATCATAGGGACTTAACAGTGAAAAGATGGGCATTTGTTGATTGTTTCGAGGAGGTTAACTTTCGAAATATAGATTTTTCTGATTACGAGAGAATAATATTATTCTCTGTGGCAGATATACACCTTCCATTGGGGCCGATTCTTCCAACTTTGGAAATAATTGTAGAACGCACAGAAGCAGTAACCCAAGAACAACTGAATCATGCTTTAACCTCCTCTATCAGCAAATATCACTCAACCACCAAGAGAAACGTATGTTTTGATATTTACTCTAATTACATCTCCCAAACAAAGAGTGATGCTCTTCTAAGAGCAGAAGATAGACATTGTTATGTATATGACCTACCACCACGCTCAACTATAACTATCGAACAAGCCTTGCAGAATACAATCTACAAGCTCAATAGTTACGCTGATAAGCGATGTAGACCAAGGGGAACCGGGATAATGATTGAACTCTTAAACCATGACTGGCGGTGCATTAGAGGAAGAGTGCCCGCAGACACTATAATTCTTGAAATGAAATCGAGAGGCTTGATAAGACAAGCCAGTAATGGAATATATTTCAGTTTTTAATAGTGATGGCTAAGCCGGATAGTGACCGGAAGAACGGTCATAAGCACAGCAAATTCATGGGATTACCTTGTAGTACCGACATCCTTCGATACCCACCCGGAGGACTTAGGAGGGGGACGCTCTATCCATCTGAGCTACAGGGACATCGGCGGCAATTATAACAGCACTCGCTAATCACTTTTATTCTCGCTCTTTTTATCTGAATGATTTTTCCATTGCCGGCTACAGCATTAAGGGCAGATTCAAGGATGCCAAACGTTACTAATTGTCGGTTGCGTATAGAAACTGATAAGGTCTTAATCTGAAGTCAAACACATCAAATTAGCATTGAGCCTCACTGATGAGCTCCGGTCTGATTTTGACGTTGGGCTTACCTTAATTTATCGGATAGATCAGGCAATGACAGAAACACGCAAATATTCATCCTCAGTAGTAGATGGCACCGGCAAAGCACCAGCAAGAGCGATGCTTCGCGCTGTTGGGTTCGATGATGCCGATTTTAATAAACCCCAGATTGGCATAGCATCAACCTGGAGCATGGTCACGCCTTGTAATATGCATATTAATCATCTCGCTGACTTCGCCTGTCAAGGCGCCAACGAAGCGGGTGGAAAAGGCGTTATCTTCAACACCATTACCATTTCTGATGGTATTGCTAATGGCACCATTGGCATGAAATATTCACTGGTTTCCCGTGAAGTCATTGCAGACTCAATCGAGGCCGTCGCTGGCTGCCAGGGATTTGATGGACTGATCGCAATTGGTGGCTGCGATAAAAACATGCCGGGCTGTCTAATCGGTCTTGCCCGTCTCAATCGACCGGCGGTATTTATCTATGGTGGTACGATTCAGCCTGGTGCAGGTCATACCGATATTGTTTCTGTCTTTGAGGCAGTTGGGCAACATGCCCGGGGAGATATGACGTCTGCTGAATTACAGCAAGTTGAAAAAACGGCTATTCCCGGTGCTGGTTCATGTGGTGGCATGTACACGGCCAACACCATGGCTTCAGCAATTGAAGCATTGGGTATGAGTCTGCCAAACAGTTCGGCACAAGAAGCAGTATCTCTCTCCAAAACAGAAGATTGCCTCAGAGCAGGCGCTGCAGTGATGTATATGCTCGAACACGACATTAAACCCACCGACATCATGACCCGGCAGGCTTTTGAAAATGCCATTACCACACTTATTGCGCTGGGAGGTTCGACAAATGCGGTTTTACATATGTTGGCGATGGCCCATGCGGTGGATGTTGAACTCACATTAGATGATTTCGCCCGGATCGGCAGTCAAGTCCCGGTACTGGCTGACCTGCGTCCCAGCGGCAAATACATGATGTCGGAACTGATTGCTATCGGGGGTATTCAGCCATTGATGAAAGATCTGTTGGATCGTGGCTTGTTACATGGCGATTGCCTGACCGTAACAGGTAAAACCCTGGCAGAAAATCTGGCCGATGTAGCGCCCTATCCTGCCGATCAGGATATTATTCGTCCATTTGACCAGCCCATCAAAAAAGACAGCCATCTGGTCATTCTTAAAGGTAATTTAGCCCCAGAAGGTGCTGTCGCTAAAATCACTGGCAAGGAAGGGTTACGTTTTACCGGTAAAGCCCGGGTGTTTCATTCTGAAGAAGAGGCACAACAGGACATTTTGAATGGCACCGTGGTGAAAGGTGATGTCATCGTTATCCGTTATGAGGGCCCGAAAGGTGGCCCCGGTATGCGGGAAATGCTTAGCCCTACTTCAGCCGTTATCGGCAAAGGTCTTGGTAACGACGTTGCCTTAATAACCGATGGTCGTTTCTCAGGTGGAAGTCATGGTTTTGTGGTTGGACACATAACCCCTGAAGCTTTTGATGGCGGCCCGATTGCACTGATTGAAAACGGTGATCAAATTACCATTGATGCAGAAACGGCTGAAATCACCCTTCATTTGAGTGATAGTGATATCGAAAAAAGACGTATGGCATGGAAACCAATTCCCCCCCGCTATACCCGAGGAGTTTTAGCTAAATATGCCAAAACCGTCTCTTCAGCATCTGAAGGGGCAGTTACTGATAAAAATTTATGAGTCTCTTCGTAAACCATAAACCGAAATTTCTAAACCACTAGAAAAACAAAACCCACTGCACATTTGTGCAGTGGGTTAGAAGGATCTGACTAACTAATTTGCATTAGCCCTTTTGTTGCAAAGCAAATCTTTGAATAGTTCACGGACACAATTTTATACTACTGAACGGCGACCAAACACACCGGCAGCAGTTGCCGCTCCAAGACCGAGAAGAGATGCAATAAAAAGCCACAGCGCAGCCGCAGCGACCGCATCCTGAATATCTTTAGCCTCGGCAATTATTTGTTCCTGTAATTCAGAAACAGTCTGACGCAAAGTTTCCACAGCTGAGTTAAAAACATCCTGTACTTCGTTTACTAATTCTTGGGCTTGGGCAGGTGTGATCCCGAGACGCGTTTCCAACGTATTTTGGGCTTGGTTTAGATCTTCATCGTTAAATACGGCATTTTCACCAATCACTAACCGGTCTAATAAATTGTTCATTTCTTCTGAGAATGTGTGGGGCTGTGCCACGATATCAGACAGTGTAGCGGTGACCAGCGATCGTGCCCGGTTCATTTCCTGCTGGCTAATCACATTTCGGAATGCTTCTCGTGCCTCAGCACGAAGTTGCGAGGGAGTCACGCCAGCTTCCTGCAGCGCTTGCTGAAGCTGAGGCGGCAAATCGGCCATAGAGATTGAACCGGATATCTCTGACATATCCGGCAGCGAAATATCTTCCGGTGTTATCGCTTTTACGGCACCGGCTGATGTTTCAGCTGTTTGTGCCACAAGAGATGATGACGTGCTGATGGCTGATGTCCCAGCATTAAGGCCCATATAAGCAACAGTAAGCGTAGTTAACGCCCAAACCGCCAAGCCGGCCAACGCAGCTGAATTTTTATCAAAGGTTGTCATAAAGCGGGCTGCTGCAAACCCACCCACAGCCAGCGAAATTAGTTGGGTGACAACAATATAAATTGCTGCGCCAATACCCAGGCCATCTCCTATCGCCTCTAGACTCGCAATGCCTATTGACAGGCCGAGAAGAGTAAACATTACCATTAGCCCAAGTGCCACCACGGTGCCCGCAAGGATGGCTGTCAAAGTGGAATGGTTGGAGACATAAGGTCCAGTATGAAGTGTAGTGTCTGTCATTGGTGACTCCTTATTTTTGTACTACATGATTAATTCAAAAGTTATTGGTTACTTTATACCTCATCATATTTATCGATTTTAATGGGCAGAATGGCTATTAACATAGCCTGGCAGACTGAGTAAAACGACAATAACCTTCGGCTGAAAAACTAAATCTTTGTTACGGAAACAGCTTCAAATACTCGACCTTCAAATAGGTCATTATCGATTTTGCCGTTAACACTCACTCGATCACCCACGCTTAATTGCAGATATCCTTCATTGTCTAATGGATTAGTGAGCAACTCATCCACTTCTACCGTTAACATCTGTATGCCAGTATCAAGGGTAAATTCCTCGTCTT